>Ga0181388_1000063_pt1 | contig 31422 bp, 27 predicted proteins | sample 11SPOviralmetaG_FD_130120 | JGI IMG/M metagenome (GOLD analysis project Ga0181388, IMG submission 130120) | Marine viral communities from the oligotrophic San Pedro Time Series (SPOT) site, San Pedro Channel, CA, USA - 11 SPOT_SRF_2010-05-17 | ecosystem: Environmental > Aquatic > Marine > Strait...
ACACTCACTACTGACCCACAAATCTAATCTATTAATCTATAACACTAACACATAAAACTTAATATAATATCTATCGCCACAGAACGATGCTCTTAGATGTCAGAGAAGTCTGCCTCTCCATAATCCTCCTCTACATCATCATCATCCCAAGACATCATACGACCAGTCCATTGCTGGAAACACTCTCGCGCCTCCTCTATCGGCACAAACTTCCAGAAGGTCTTACGCACAGACTTGTCTTGACTGCGAACATTCACATACTTTCCAGTCTTGCCCTTACCACCAGAACCGCCGAGGAACTCCTTGATGGTCTTGTAGAAATCCTCCTTAGATACAGAAGAACCACTATTATGTCCGTATCCCAGACCCATAGACTGCTGATACTTCGCATAGAACCAATCCTTATCATAGTGGTGCCGAACAACCTTCGGCACATACTCAGTCTTCATCATCTGCTTACCCTTCTCATCAAACAGAGGGCGACGAAGAAGATTGAGGTGGAAGTTATCCTTGTGGATATAACCGAACTTCTTGATATACTCATCAAACTCATCGGTTCCAACAATAGAAAATCCACCCTTGCGGAAATATGTATAGGAACAGCAAGACCATTCGCTGTGCCTCTTGATTGGACCCTTCAGGTTCTTAGGTCTCTCCTTCATAATAGCATCTCGCCAATCACTATAGCAATCGTCTGGGACCTGTAGTCCGCAGTCAAAATCCCTAATGTATGAACGCTGGCAACTCTCATACTCATCCTCCTCGCGGAGCAGAGTATCTACAAGAGTATATGCTTTACTATCCAGCATATCAGCACAATGCCAACCGATACCACATCTGAAGAGACCATCTTCGCTACCATCCTTGGCACGATTATACTTCTCGGTAATCTTAGGACACTTACCACCTGGTTGGATATGGTCTCGCTGGAAACCCCAGGGAGATGCCCTATTACCGAACTGACGCTTACCAAGTCTCTGGTCTTCTTCACACATCCAGGTAGAGGAACCATTGTCGTAATACTTCTTGTATCCATTTAGACCTCGGAAACACTCTTCCACATAATCACATCCATCTTCATCCCAGTCAGAATGGTCGCCTTCATAATACTCTTGGTAGAACTGCTCTACGAATGACTTAGGAACTGGAATATCCATAATATCAATAGTGCCGAAGTCATACTCCTCACGCTCCTTGATACCAGTTAGAACCTCTTGCCAAGCAGACCGAAGGCAAATGTAAGAGCAATTCTCACCATACTTGCGGTCCCATCGTTCTTGGATGAAAGCACAGGCATACACAGGGGTAGGTGGTTCGCAGAGAATATACTTGTCCTCTACCAACTTCTCACCATTACCCCACTGAGGACCAACATTTCCATAGTCTAACTGAGACTTGTCAAAATCTACAAGTCGGGTCTTCTCATACCCTTCCTCAGTATAACTCTCACGAGTAGGTTTCATAAACTTCTCGTCAATAGAAATATACCCAGTCTGAAGAATACCATACCAGAACTTCTCCAGAGGCGTCCAGTTGCGCTCAATCTGTTCTGTTGTGAATTCGGTCATAGGAATGTCTGCCTTATTCCAGTTAGAAATATCACGAGAAAAGAGGATTTTAGCAAATGCCTCTGCCTTATTCCGAGCAATACCTGAACTGATACAACCGCTAATATCCTGAAAATACTTCTTGTGTTCCAGAGACTTCTGCCGACCACACCACTTGTTATCACATTCTACACCAATGTGTCGTCTGTCGCCCTCACGGGCAGACATAGGGTTGCGCTCATTAGAAGCAATAGCAAGAGCAAATGAAGACTGAATAGGATACATAGAAACATTCTTGTCCTCAATCTGAACTTCACTCTCTGTGATAAGACCTTTCAGGCGGTTTGCAGCCTTGACATCACCACCAAAGACTACTTCATCGCCATTGATAAGCAACTTGCCTTCCAGGATACGATTAAATCGTCCCAGTATCTGGTCCAGAGAGTTAATCTGGCAGTAGAGTTTCGTGCCAAGAATATGCCTCATAAAATCAAAGACAATACCCTTGCCACCACCCTCCTTGGACTTCACACATAGCATCACACCAATCTTGATGTATGGGAATTGTAAGATGTGTGCAAACCAGTTCATAATGTAATCATAAATCACCTGGTTCTTCTTACACCAGATATTAAAGATATGGTCTGTCAGAGGTTTAACCTCTTTCATAGCATCCTCCAAGGTCCAGTCGGACACATCCTGCCTATCTATCTCAAATCCAGAGAAGATATTAAATACATTCTTCGGTGGGTGAGGCGATGGGTCAAACACAATACCAGACACATTCCGACGCAAGAGACTATTGCGCCACCAAGTGAATGGATTGTTCCAACCCTTCTTGATACCAGGAGCGTGAATTGTAGCAAAATCATCAGCACTCACAAATACCTGATAGCACTGAAACAGATTGGCAACTTTATCAACCTCCTTAAACCGAGAGAAGGTATGATGTCCCATATCGTTTTCAGGGTCCTGGAAGATGATGTCATTACACTGCCGAGAATAGGCAATAAACTCATTCATATACTCCACAACACCATCAATTCCACCGCTATCATAGATTTCCTGATACACATTAGATGAAGGAGTATCCTTGTTTGCCATCGCACGAAGAGTGCGCCAAGAAACCTTATCACCATCGGTGCGGTCAGTGAAACCATCCCACTTATCCATAAGATACTTCACAGAGCGTTTAGAGTGGTCGTGTGATGGGTCAGACATAGTAGGGTCGCTCTTGACCCAGTCCAACCATACACTGAAACCCTCATCTCGGTCTGCGAAGTTGTTGTAGGCAATCAGACCAATCTTCAGGAAGTCGTCATAATTAAACCGAGAACGCAGATGGTCTCGGGTCTCATCATCTTTCTTCCTCAGTCGGTTGAGATACCCTACAAACTTCTCTTTCGGCAGTCCAACTATTGCCTGATGAATTGACTTGGTCTCTGACTTCTCCTTCTGGGAGATTTTATCGTTGTGTTTCTTGTCAGTGCCATTCATACGAGGAACATTCACATACTCGGAGAACTCATCCCAAGGAATGCGGACGATTTTAGCATCAGGATTGTGTATCTGGTGCTTCTCGTTCTCTATGATGTTGGACTGCCCTACCTGTTTCCTACCAATCAAATCAACCTCTCCACATACTGCTTCATCCTTGGCAATCTTAAGACCATTCTGAAAATCAGGGCATCCTACTACATAGGTATAGAAATGAAAACCCTTCGCTGTCTCAGTATATGGTGTGCCACTCTCCATCATCATCTTAAACAGAGGATTGATTGGTAGGAAACAACCCGATTGCTGTGGGTCTGGAACCTTGCCTTCTTCCAGGATACACTTGTCGCGAGTATCAAAATCCACACAATATAAATCCTTCACATACTTCAGATAGATGGATACATTCCTCTCTGCTTTCTGAAGAGCAGGCGTCTTGTTCCACGCCCACCTCGGGTTCTCAGCATACCCACGAGCAGGAACCTGCCCGCCATTGGCAGTCTTGTATCCATTCACAATCTCATCCTCTGAAGCACCAGGGCGCTCAAAGTGATAGTCTTTCTTACCTGTTTCTGAGCGGTCTGCGGGGATAACCCAGCAGTGTCGCCACATAGGAACGCCACATTCATCTTCCAGACGCTTCGCAAAATCAAGGATTGGAGAACTCATATTATATATTACTACTATATATTCTTTTCTCTAAATACTTTAGTTTTATTACACTTCTATGGAACAAGCGACGGGGAACTTTTTTTTTTCTTTTTATATTTTCCAGATGCTCTACTCTAACTCAATGGATGCAATTACTATGCACCCGTTTTAGCGGGCATTTGTGCAAAACTGGTTGTGTGGATGTGGGGCAAGCGCCGTGGGGTATTGAGATGTGTGGTGCCAGGGTATCCATAGCGAAAATACTTAATATGAAAATATAATTTTATTTATACTAACTATCGCCATTTTCAGCGCCGTCAGGGGTGGCGACCTGTTCTCCTCTTAACATTCTATCTTGGTCCCTTGCTCTCTCTTGATTATACTGGGCGACTGGTCTTTCATCTGGTTCATCAGCATCTGGAGGAACGAGTGTTTCTTCATCCTTCTTATCCTCTGGTGGTGGTTCTCGCGTGCAATCAAATATATAACATTTATCACTACATCCTATCCTACATTTACAAGCACATCTTGATTGCCAGATAACTAATAATAAACTACCTACTGCCCCTAACACAAGAACAAATGCTCCCGCGAGTTGGTCTATACTCATTTTCTCAACTTCTATTAATTCACCATCAGCACTCATTTTATACAATCTATTTATATTTTTTTTTTAATTTTATTCCACATACAATCTGACTGCCTTGGTAATGTCTTTACGACAATAAGGACACGCCATACTGCGACCAGATGCCAGCATCCCATTGTAGCACTCGGCACAATTCGTGTGTCCGCAACCATAGATAATAGGTTTCTTCTTACCTTGCTTCACCTGGTTCTCTTGGCAGATACCACAGAAGAACAACTCATTCTCTTTCTTCTGCTTCTTCACCTCCTCCTCAGTCCCCGTGAATACAGGGTCTTCTTCCAGAGGGATGGGTTGGATGTTCGCACCTGTGCCAGGAGCAGGCGTCTCTTGTGCTGTGCCTTCCAAGAAGCACTGGAGAGCATACTTGGTGCGTGCAGCATTCATAGAATGGCGGTTCGCCTTCGCCTTCCAAGATGCTACACACTGATGGCATCGGGGTTTCTGACACGAGTTGCCAATGCTCCAGACATTTCTCTGCTGATGGGGAGTTCCGCTCATTGTTTATTATATTATACTCTTCTCGTTCTATCTTTAAACTCTAATGGATTGATGGGTAGATATTGCATATGCACCTTGATTAGCGCCCATTCGTGCAATTTGCATACACATAAAACAAAGTTATTTAAAAGAATGAGAATAATATATTTATATATATAAACGATGGAAACTATCCTAAGAGTTAAAATTAATGAGTGGAAAACAAATCGCGGTCTTGACCCTTACTCTGATAAAACTATTAATAAATATCTTTCAGATATCCGAAAACTTGCCCCTGCCGATTATACTGATATGCAGTGGGCGAATAATACTGAAGTCGTCTCTTCTAAACTCGCCAAGTTTAAGAAGACTACCCAGAGAAACTATTATAATAGTATCCTTGTTGGTCTGTATGCTTCGGGAGTTCAGAAGGGCGAGATGCCTGCTACTATCTATGAGGCAAAGCGGGATTTACTAAATGCTGAGTATGAAAAGGCAAGGGGCAATAACACAGAAGCACAGCAAGAGGTCTTAAAGAATGTTTCAGCACAAGATATTGATAATGTCCTTGCTAAGATGTCTAAGAACCTCAGGGATAGACAGACACATATGGCGTATGCTATGATACATATTTATAAATATTATCAATTCAGAAATGATGTCGCAGGTATGGAAGTATTCCCTAATAAAATCTTTGATGAAATTGAGGAAGAAGAAAGAAAGAACACGAATTATTTAGTCCTTGGAAAACCTGAAGAGAGTATGTCTTTCGTGCTTAACAACTATAAAACAAGTAAGAAGTATGGAGAAAAGTTCATTGAGATAGCAACCCCTGAACTTAGAGTTGTTCTTAAGAATTGGGTGAGGTTTAAGGTCGCTGGTGATTGGGCGGAACTATCTAATAAAGTTATTTACCTCTTTGATTGGGCGACTGGAACTCCTCTCACAAGAAATGATATCTCACATCTTCTCTCGCAGACCTTTAATAAATATCTTGGATTTAGTATTAGCACTACTCTTCTAAGAAAGATTTATGGTAATATCCCCACCGACCCTAATGAAGCATCTGATGATGAAATCAAGGCAGTCATAGAACAAGCACAGAACTCAGGTCATAGTCTTAAGACCAAGGCAACAACATACACTAAGGGGACGAACCAATAAAACAAAGTTATTTAAAAGAATAATATAATATATGCATATAATAAAATAAAATGGAAGGTCAAAATCAACTCGCTAATGAAATCCTCGCTGAAACCGAAAAGATGCCTATTAATAAAGACCCATTCGCTATGTCGGATGGATGGGTCGTAGGCGCTCAGTTTAAGATTACTGGTGGAAAGTATAAGAAATATAAAACAGGAACACTTGTCAAAAAGTCTAAGACTTACTCTGATGTCTGTTGCGTAGAAGGAACAGGTCCTAATATTAATGTTAAGGTTAAAAATTGCTATCTACTCCCTGTGGATGGTCCTGGTATTGAGATGCCCGATGAAAATGATTTAGTTGTAGTAGAAAATCTACCGAAGGAGCATTTAGAAATGGAAATTAAAGAAATCCCTCAGGAAGAGTTTAAGACTGGCAATGATGAAATTAAGCAACTATTAGAAGAGAATATTACTCTTAAACAAGAACTCTTAAGACTAAGGGATGCTCTCTCTATGGTGGAGAAGGTTATTAATTTCGCGGTTGCATCCCAATAAAATAATCTTCCTTAGTGGTATAAATGAAGGGATATGTTTATAAGATTACAAATGAAACTCTTAATATTAATTATATAGGAAGCACTCATCAAGTTAATCCTAAGCAGAGATTATATAGGCACAGATGGATTGCCAAACAACCTGCCACCTGTCAAAGATATGGAGAATTGTTTAATAACAAGTGTTCGTGGGAGATTATCTGGGAAGGTTTCGTTAATACAGAACAAGAACTTAAAAGATTAGAACAAGTGTTTATGGATATTCATAAATGTATTAATAAAAATTGCGCTCATATTCATCCCAATGAATACGCTGATAAAAGAAAACAATATAAGAGAAAATATAACCAGACTGAGAAAGGTAAAGTCTCTAAGAAGTGGCAGTCATACAGAGCGAAAAATAGAAATAAAATTAATAAAGAAATAATAAAATCTATACCAATAGTAAATGGCGACTAATAAAGAAAAGTTTAATCGTAAATATGGATTTGAGAAAGGTTCAGGACATTCAGTCGCTGAGATATCAAGAAAGACTGGTATATCTACATCAATACTTAATGAAGTTAAAAATAGGGGCAGAGGTGCACGCAAGACTAATCCAAGTTCTGTGAGAAATATGAAAGGTGTTAAAGGTGGAGCAGGAACTAAAATGTCAGCAGACCAATGGGGTCAGGCACGCATCTACTCTTTCGTTATGGGTGGTAAGACACAATCCACAGCAGATAGAGACCTCTGGCAAAAAGCGAAAGGTAAGAAAAAAGTAGAAAATAAAAATAAAAAAAAAAATATAAATACTAAAGTAAATGGCGCCAAAGACAGCAAAACCAAAACCAAAGAAAAAGGATACAAAGGCAAGTAAAGATGATGGAAAACCTCTTTATAAACCTATGAAATCTACTAAGGCAGGGAAGAAGAAGATGGTATATGTTAAGTCCGCATCAGGCGGTAAAAAATTAATACATTACGGAGATAGCAGTATGCAAGATTTCACACAACATAAAGACCCAAAACGCCGAGCATCCTTTCTCGCTCGCGCGAAAGGTATTAAGAAGAAAGATGGTTCATTAGCATACAAAGATAAAAACTCTCCCAACTATTGGGCGGTGAAAGACCTATGGAAAGGTTAATCAAACTTTAAGATAAACTTACCAGAGGATTTAGTCATTTTCGCTAATCCATCATTTTTTAATCTCTTTTTTTTTTCTAACCTCTGCTGACATCTATATGTTATCACAGGTTGTATAGGACCATCAAGTTCTCCCCAATTATTTAATAATTTTATTGCTCTGCGAATTGTAGAGATATCAGAATACTTCCTGATATATTCAGCATCCTCTAATACTTCCTCTTTCTTCTGGTAGGTTGTAGCACCCAGACAATATCCAGCAATTTTACAAAAGAAGATTATATGTTTCGCTTTATCTATGACTATATCTTTCTCCTTGATACTTAACATCTGCTTAGGTGATGGGTTCTTTAAATAGTAGCGGAGTTCATCTAAATCATCTATATCAAAATACTCTTTTCGTGGTGTTATCATATCAATTGTGCGTAAGTGTAAATCTAATAAAGATGTGAGTGTGTCTTTATTAAGTTCTCTGTAATTATCAATATCCTTTAAGTCATAAACATCAATGATTTCTATTAAGTCCTTCTTCGTGTGTGATTTATGTATTACCATTTTATATTATAAAATAAAATATATTTATTAATAAATGCCAACGCTCGCAATGAATATGACCCTCCCTAATGAGAAAAGTGCACGCAAAAATGCCCCCCAACCGAAGTCAGGGGGCAAATCTGCTCCTAAATCTAAACGAGGATATAAAAAGAAGAATATGGATTACTGGAATAAAAAGAAAAAGAAGAAATAATTTTATTAGCAAAGCATACTTCGTTTAACGAGTAGTAATTTCGCCGAAGTAATTGTTAAACGAGCGCCACACATACACATAGTCTTGCTTCTTGCCAGAGTTCTGACCCATCTGCTGTAGGAAATCTACCTTCTCATCACACTCTGGAAATCCATACCTCTTCGTCAAGTCTTCATAAATCTTAGGGGATACATTAATTGCTACAGGACAATAGAGATTGTGGCGACATACTGAAATCATAGGGATAAGGAAGTTCTTGTAGTAATCATCATCATCCACAAATACCTTCATACCATCATAGACCTCCAGGTTCGCATAGGGAGGGGAAGTCAATACAAGTGAAATATTATCCACAAGTATCTCGGACTTAAAAGTGTCAGCATCAGTAGGCATAGGACGATTGCGAATGTCAGCATCGGTATTAATAACACCACCAGCATCCTTGATACCTTGTATCATAGCAGAACACATCACTGATATGTTCGCATTCGTATCATATCCAATATAATTGTAGTCCGATGATAAAGCACCGAGAACACGACCACCCCAACCAGCGCAAGGGTCAAGGATTGTTCGGAGAAGTGGATACTCAACCTGGATAGGCAGATGAGTTGCCAGTCGCCATATCAGATGTTTCGCTGTCGTCGGTTTAAAGAATGTGATTGCCTTATTCAGTTCATAGGCATCCCTGACTGAGGGCGCCCGACCTTTTCGGCGGTCCATCTTACACACACGCTCCCAGTATGCCTGTGGGTCAGCAGTGTATTTGTCTTTGAGGCACTTACCTTTATACTTCGTAGGAACAAGTCCCGTAATGTAGTAGCAATACACAAGAGGATTGGCAACGAAAGAACATTTGTTCTCGTGCGGTTTCCAAGTGATTAACTTGTTCCACTCTCTGAATATCTCTTCTTTTGTCAGGGACATCTCACCTATCAACTGAATGAAGAACTCTTGCCAAGATGGTGGAACAATCTTGGTCGGATTAAGACCGAATGTCTCTGTGTCTTCACCGAGGATGAATGCCTTATACTTGTCGCCCTTCACCCAGACCTTTCCGTTGATAATCTTACTCATCTCTTTTATTATATATCTGCTTTTTGTCTTTAATATGTTTTATTTCTATTCTATGGGTGGATACGCTGGTTATTGCATATGCACCCCTTTTAGCGGGCATTTGTGCAAATGCTACTTTTTGCCCTTACCCTGTTTTTTATCTAAACCACGGCGCTTGCCTTTCTGTTGCATCTCAGTCATCTTCATATTGCGATGTTTCTTCTTTTCATCTTTCTTAGGTTTCGGTTTTTTACCTGGGTCATTGTAATCCTCAAAGACATCCTTAGGTCTTACTTTATTATCTTTCTCTATACCATCCAAGATATCAAACTGCTGTAAAGGGTCTGGAAGACCCTGAGTATCATTAGGATTATGAAAGAATGTTATACTCTTTACTTCTTTCTTTTTCTTACTATCACCGACGCGCTTGCCCTTATTCACCATATTATTATTTATTATATAAAAATATTTTATTTATTATAATATAAAATGAGTTTAGTAATTTGTAGCAATGTGCAAGGTGAATACGATAATGACGGAGACAATCCTGATGAGGCATTCGCCACCAAGACTGGAATACAGAACCCTGCTTCGTTTCATAATCATTTAGTTAATCCAATGAAAATACCTCCTAATTCAGAAGTAGCAGTCGCATCTGTTAAATTAAAGAGACAATCAGTATATAATATTACTGACGGAGATATATTTTATTTTCAGTTAGGCACTGCTCTGGAAGATGTAGAAGGTAATGCTGTTAAGAACCAGAAAGATATTCTCTCTGGTCCTCAGAAAGTTAGAATACCACCTGGAACTTATAGTCAATCTACTATTAAAGTAGCACTTACGGACGCTCTTAAAGAAGTTCTTTCTCATCCAAGTTATTTTAAGAGAGTTAAAGTTTATGATAGTTATACAGCAAGTGATGTATGGAATGGATTTACCTTTCGCTTTGAGGAGTTTGCTGGTAATACCAGAGCAACCAATTCAGCTGCAACTTCATTACAATGGCAATCATATCATCCCAATACAACCAATCATAGCGGTGGTGGTGATTGGTCTGTTGCTGCAAATGGAACTAAATGTGAAATCACAAGAATAGAAGATAACTCGGCAGGGGATGGTAATAAATATGATGAATGTTGTGTTATTAATACTAACTCTCCTATGGATTTAGGCGCTAAAGTCGGTGGCGATTTCTCTGGTGAAGTTATCTTTGAGTTATATGGAGATTACAATGAGAAAGATACTGCCGAAGCATCTTTCTTTCTTACAAGACCTCCGCGAAATAATGGAGATGCTGGGATAAATCACGGAACTCTGGATGAAGGGGCATTGTATAATAGATTTCAGGTAGGTAAGATGTGGAGTGCTGACCCTGATAAAGATAAAGTAGGACAGCATCCCAATGCTGATTACATCATCTCTTGGAGTAATTTTTATGACACAGCAGCAGAGGAAAGACGACTATTCCTTCATCAGCAAGTATGGGATGAAGATTTAGGTGGTGTTGTCTTAAAAGAAGTAAAATATTGGAATGCTGGTATTACTGGTGTTTCAGCACAGATTAAAGCAAGTGATATCGGTAGTCCTGGCAATCCAGGAAATGGTTGGGATTATCCTAATAATAGTGGTGGGAGTGGTTTATTCCCTTACTTTAAGATACAATTTGTAGGTTCTCACATTAAATTAGAAATGGCGAAACATACTAAAGGTTCAGGTGCTTTCAGTGGTGGATTACCGAATGCTTGGCAGACTATCGTTGATAATACTAATGCTGCACACGATGATGGTAGATATACATTCGCTCCTATTAATCAGAATAAAGAAGCATTGTATATGGGTGTATCACAAGTAGTTCCTACTAAAAAGGTAGTCATACACAGAGTATATTGGAATGACCCTTCTAATTACAATTACGGGACTATTATTAATTCAGATAATACTAAACAAGAACTTAAACCTTCTTCATATTCTTCTAAAGTTGATTATGACCCGACACCATTTGATTTAGAGGTCCTTAAAGACATAGAAAGTCGCGAAAATCAACAGATGAAAGATATTACATTTAATCATATCGGTAAGAATGGCACAGGGGATAGTTTAGCAATGAGTAGAGCATTAATTGTTAATACACCTAATTCACAGACTATCGCTGATGGTATATACTATCCGTCGCCTGGCGCCAATATGGGAAGGTATCTGGGATTTCCTAATATGGGTGTTATCAGTTCATCACAATTTGGTTCTAACTTTGAGGATGATGGAACAACAGCAGATACTAACCCAGCATCTGTTTATAGTATATCTTCGGTTAAAGCACCTGAATTAAAGAAACATAGTTGTTTTATTAAGTGTTCTAACTTAACAGCACAGAGTTATAACTTCTGTAAATCTAAACCTTCGCAGATATTGTATCATCTACCACGATTTGATAATGCGGGACACGATAGTGGTGAATTATTCTTTGAGGTTAAAGACAGACTATATGTAGATTTAAAGAATATTGATTTCATACAACTTAATGAATTAGATATTCAGATTGTTAATAAAGATGAAAGGATTGTAGGTGATTTATGTGGGGATACAATCGTCACTCTACACTTTCGCCATAAATCAGATAGATATTAATAGAAAGATAGAAGATTATAGAAAATTATAGATTTTATTTCTCTATTTTTTTTCTATTTATTAATATAAATGTCAAGTGAAATGTTAGATGTTAAGATGCCCGTGATTGAGACGCCACCCCTACCCGACCCGAATGAGGAAGATGCACCCACAGATAAATCTATTAATTCTCAAGAGGGGTTAGACACTCAGGCAGGGGTGGATACCCAAGAAGAAGATAGCGTAGAGGAAGAAGTTAAAGATATTATCCCTAATGATGAAGTATTCACAACGCCACAAGTCTCTAAAGTTAAGAAGAAGTGTTCCCAGAAACAATTAGACCATTTAGCGAAAATTAGAAAGAAAGCATTACTAAAGAAGCAAGAAAATAAAGCATTTATGGAAGAACAAAAAGCAAAACAAAAGAGGTTCTCTCAAATTGAGAAACAACAGAATAGACAGAGAAAAGTTAAGCAACCTCGCCCACAACATCGCGAAGCACAGGAATATGAAAATCCAGAATATCAAGGTCAGGAATATGAATATTATGAAGAACCTACTGCGCCTCCTCAACAGCAACCTCAGGTTGGAATGTATCAATTAACACAAGACCAAATTAAACAATTACAGAGAGATGCTATCAGTGAATATGATACTCTAAGAAGTCATAAAATTAAACAGAGACAACAAGTATTACGAAGACAGCAAGAAGAACAAGCAATTAATCAGAGCAGACAACAAGTATTCGCTCAAATGTCAGGTTCCAGTCAGCAACAGGACCCTTGGGCGTCGGCATTTAATTTTAATTAATTTTCTAATTTTATTTTTATATATTCTCTATTATAAATATGTCAGGTAGAGGAACTATTAAAGCAGGCACTTATGGAGGTCGCCGATTTCGTGAGAAACAGAAACAATCTCAGCAACAGAACAAGCAACTTGCAAAAGATATTAAAAAAGCACAGAGTTCTGTTCCTAAAAGTATGAAAATTAGAGAGGATTTACCTATGCCCGCCAGATTACCAAGAAGAGGTAATGTATTAAACGCTCCACTCGGTAGAGGTGGCACAGGTCTCGCTCCTACTATGTATCAAGATTTTGACGCTCCAGAAATACCATTCGTAGGTAAGAAACCATTTGCCCCTTACGGACGAAGCAGAGATGACAGAAGTAGAGATATTCAGGCAGTTGTTAATACAATGCCTTTAAGACAAGATGCAAGATATAATGCTCTTATTAGACAAGAAGTAGAACAGAGACACAGAGAAGAGTTAAACCCTGATATAGATTTTGAGGATTATACCGAACAAGAAGATATAGAAGATTTCTCCGCTCAGGCAGAAGCAGGAACAATTGTTGATGAAGAAACTGGTGAAATGGAATACGGAACTGCTGTCCCTGATTTTAGCGGTTTTAATGAAGTAGATGATTTAGCATTTGACCCATTCACCGACGACCCAATTGAGGATGATGTCATAGAAACAGATAGTGATGAAGAAGCAGAGGCATTCGGTAGAGCATTAGATAAAGCAGGAGAAAAGAAAAATCTTGCTGAAGAAATCGCAAGAAGAAAGGCAGAAAGACAGAGAAAGAGTATGTCTGCGCCCCCAGGTGAAAGAATGCGACCCCCTAATGGTTTCTTTGATGCAAAAGTTGATTTTCAGGCAGAAGATGATAGTGGAGCAGGAAGAAGAACTAAACTCTCTGACCCCACTAAAGAACTAAAATATATTAGAGGTTTAGCACCTCAGGAAAAAATGCCTACTAAATATTATTCTGAAAGATTACAGAGAGATAAAAAAGGTAATCTTAAAACTAAGAAAGTTAAAACAATTACTCATAGTGATGCGAAAGAGGATTATGATATAACTATTAATCCAATTGATGAAGATACACGCAGATTATATGAAGGTCGCACATTAGATTTAAGACATCCTGATGGAAGAAATATCGCTAAAGCAGAAAGGTCAAGAATGAAAAAACAAGACCTCTTAGCACAAGCAGGTTATCAAGAGAAAACTGATAAAAGAGTTTATGATTTGGGCGAAGGTGTTAAGAGAGACCCACGAACTCGTAAGGTTTTAACAGATAAAAAAGGTAATCCTAAAATGGAAAAGAAATCTCTTACAATTGCGCCAAGAACTAAACAAGTAGAAGAATTATGGGGATTAGAACAGAAAGGTATGAGTAGAGAAGACGATAATTTAGCATATCGCGACCCATATTCTGGACGCAGAGCAATCGCTAAGGAACCTGGTAAGAGAGCAACTAAAAGTAAAGAAGCAATCACTAAACACGCTCTTTATGTTAAATCACAGAGAGAAAAAGACCCTGATTATGTCCCAAGAGGATTTAATCAATTTAATTATGGCGCAGGTATCGGTCCGTTTGATAAAAAAAGACCTAAAGTCCCAGAAACGCAACCACAAGGACTTAATGATGTATCACAAGGTGTCAATGATGTATCACAATTATCTATCGGTGATGTGGGTGATGATGAATTAGATGCTCTTAAAGAATATGCACCCGCACCCCCGTCTGGATTTACTCCTTCACCAGCAATGATAAGAGAAAGTTCGCAATATGCAGAAAGTATTAGACCTGAGAGAGAAGCATTCTTTAATGCTCCATCAACTGCTAATAATCCATTAGGCGATGTATATATGGCGATGCCGAAAGATTATGAAGGTAATATAATACAAGCACCACATAAAGACCACGATAAAGCAAGAGGTATTCGCAGAGACAGAAAAGGAAATGAATATAAAATTAATCAATTTAGAAATATAACTAATCCACCTATGAGAAACTCTCAAGCAACTGCGGGAGCATCTCAACCTATGAATACAACTGCTGGGTCTATGCCTCCTGGTATTAATAATCCAACTACTCTTAGTCCTGAAGATTATGCCCGTGCTAATTTATCTATAAGACAAGCGAATACGACTTTCGTTCCTGAACCAATGTATGATTTCGCACCATTTGATTTTGATGATACAGATAGTATGTTTGATGGTCCTGATAGTCCGACCTATAATCCAGGTAGTCCCTAAACGAAGTATGCTTTGCTAAGTATTAATTTTAAGATAATAATATTATATATATATTATAAATGGATAAATCATTAAAAACGACTACGAAAAATGGTCCAGGTAAGAAATTACAGCAGATGGGCGCTCCTGACCCAGATGATGATAGCGAAGATGATGAAATGGGTATTGATTTAAATGCTCCTCAGATATTAAAAGTCCAAGACCCACCTAAAGAGAAAGTGAAACCACTTCATCCTCATCTTCCTCAACCTCCTGCACTTTTATTAATGATATCACCAATTCGCACAGGTAAATCTACAATTATTAATAATTTATTATTAAATAGCAACTTCTTCGGGCAAGACTTCTTTGATGAAGTTATGTGTGTTTCACCAACTATTTATAATGATAAAACTTCTCGTTTCTTAAAGAAGGCATTTGATTGTTATGATGAATATGATGATGCTATTATTGATAATTTAATTGCGAAACAAGAAGCATATGAAGACCCACAAGATAGACCTGATATTGCTTTAATCTTAGACGATATTATTGGATTAATTCGCCGTGAAGCGAAAGTTAATCATTTAGCGAGTAGATTTAGGCATTATAATATTAAGTTATTATTAATGAGTTCTCAGAATTACAGAAAAGTAAGTCCTGTCATCAGGTCTAATTGCACAAATATGATAATTGGAAGTCCTTTTCCAAATATGAAAGAACTCGGTAAAATTGCTGAGGAGATAGGGGACCAGTTCTCTGGTGCGGATAACTTTTTAAAGATTTATTATAAAGCAACTCCCAATAAATATGACTTTCTTTATTTAGATTTACAATCCAACCCTCCACTCGCCTATCGCAATTTTGATGAGGTAATAGCAGTTGGCGGACAGCATAGAGAAGGAGAGGGATTTGAGGCAGGAGACATAGCAGGGAAACAAGCAGAGGTGAGTGCATCTATGCCTAAACAACAATATTAATTTTATTTATATTTTAATTTTATTATATTATACTTAATATAAATGGATTTAGGAAGTTCAGCAACCTTAGGACAGATGAGTGGGATGTTATCATATTCCAGTAATTTTAATGATAATGCGCAGAACAGATATGATAAAGCGAAAACAGAGATGGATAATAAAGTCGCTATGGTGAATGCTAAGGGTAAAGCAGAAGGATATTATGATAAAGGTTCTACTACTGGTGAAGGTATATCTACTGCTTTCACTGGTGCCCGAGAGTTCGGAAATGCTCGTAATTTTGATAGTGAAGTCGCTGGATTTGGAACAGGTAAAGGTTTCTCTGGATATTTAGCATCACAAGGTCAATTATTTAAAGGTCGTTTAGGTCAAGCAGGAGCAAGAATTAGACAGGCAGTCGGTGATATTGGTGAAGATGAATATAAAAATATTGTTAATAATCCAGCAAGATTAGGTCTAACACAGACAATTCAGAGAGGTAAAGTTCAGGGTCCCTTACCAGAGGTTTCACAAGCAGATAATACATTCGGTCAAGGTAGAGGAGCAACTGATAGTTTTGAGAGTTCTACTACTACTATCGCAGGACACGATACAAGTTTAGGTCCCATCACTGGCGCAGAGAGTAGAACTACCCCTGCTGGTGAAGATGCTGTAAGACAAGGAATGGAGTTCGGACAGGAAGCAGATAAATCACAAGGTCTTAAGGCAATTGCTGGAAGCGAAGATGCACAGAAGATGGCGAAAGCATCTGGAGGATTACTCGGTGCTGTTGGTGGTGTTGGTGAAGGAGGAATGAAAAGTAGTTTCATTAAGAAAGTAGGTCAATATGCGAGTGAATTACCCTCAGGACAAATAGGAGCAATTGCTGATGTAGGTGGTAAAGTTCTTGGCGGTATTGGTGCTGGAGAAGGTATTTATGATTTAGCGACTAATAAACATAAATCAGGTTTAGATGATTTCAGTGATATCAGCGATATTGTAAGTGGAGGTCTGGATGCAGCTGCACTCGCTATGCCGATACTTGCACCCGTCGCTGGATTGAGTAATATTGCCTCAGGTGTAAGTGATATCTTTAAAGATAAAGAAGAAACATCAGAACAAGATATTGATGATAAGAGAAATGCTCCACAACAAGCATCTATGTCTGTCGGTTCTTTAAGTAGTCAAGGTAAAGTCGCAGAACAATCGGTTTCAGCATATTAATTTTTTTTGTTTTTTTTATTTTTTTTTCTCAATTTTATTTTATATATTATATTATAAAATGAGTTTTTGGAGCGCGAATGATAAGATACCAGTTCAGCAGACGAAAGTTAATATCCCAGCAGAACACGGATTAGATTATACATCAGGTCAGAAGATTGATATAATCATTCCACCTACTATTAAGTATTTCCAACCTAAATCATCTTATTTAAGATTTGATGTAGAACTTCTTAATAAATTAGACCATCCAGTTAAAATGACGCTGGATGGTGAAACGGGTGCACAATGTTTAATCAGGGATATTCGTATCTTTTCTGGGGGTTCGGGTGCTGTATTATTAGAAGAAATACAAAATTATAATGTTCTAACTGCTTTAAGATATGATTATGAAACTAATGACGCTATTAAGAATAAACGCGCACTCACAGAGGGTTCATTGACATACAATCCTACTCAGCGTTCTACACAAGGTAATACGAAATCTGTTTATAACAATACAAGACATAATCCGTATCACACTCCTTACGAAGACGCAAATGGAACAGCAGTAGATAATTCTGGTAATAATGATTGGTGTGAAGCACTTAATACTAATCAAGGAGGACAATACAATACTGCTAAAGTTCTTTTACCTATTCATACAGGTATATTCCAATCTCCCAAGGTTTTCCCATCTCTTCTTACAGAAGGTCTAAGAATTGAGATAATCTTAGAAGATGCCAATAAAGTATATCGTCTTCCCGATACTCTCCATCCTAACCGCAGACTTAATAGTGGTCTAAGGTTCCATTCTAAGACTGGCGCTAATGCCGATGTTAATGCTACAGCAGGTATGTGGGGACAGGGAGCAACCCAACCCCTTGCTGCAACTCCTGTCGTATATTTACAGAGAGAAAATGGTGCTATTAATTTACAGAATGTTCCTTTCGTAATCGGTCAAAAGGTATCATTCTATAAAGATAATAAAAGTTTCAGCGCCCAGTATGGTGGTTCAGGTTCTGCAGCAACGAAGAGAGGTAAGTATTCTCAAGAACTTATTATTAAAGCGATGGAAATGGAGGCAGGCGCTGGAGGTCTTTTAAAAATTACATTCGCTCACGCTGGGTCTATCCAAAATCTTACAGGAGAAGATATTAATAGTGATTGGGTCCTCTGTGATGATAGTGTCCTTGATTGTGCTATTACGACAGGCACTCCATCTAACGCAACTATTAATTTAGATTATAAAGTTAAGAATGTTGAGATGGTCCTACAAACTCTAACTATGCCTCAGGGATATACACAGAAACTATTGGGTATGATGTCATCGGGTGGTGCTATGAATTATGATTTCTTATCATTCACTAATTATAAATACTCTCAACTGAAAGGTGATAGAGTTATGAATATGAGACTTCCGCTCAATCAAACGAAGGCAAAATCGGTTCTCTGTATTCCAACTGATAGTTCAGTCTATACCGCTCAGCAAGTGATTGCTGGTGAAAATACCACGGGGACCTATCAATTCCCTGCTGAAGATGAATACCCAACCGCAGACGCACCTGATAATCTTACTTATTTAGAAACTATAGATGATTGTGATAGAGGTTGTGTTAGTAATCGCTCTGGATTAACTGGTATATGTGATGAATGCACTGATTATCAATTCTTCTATAACGGACAACTCAATCCATCAAGACCCGTAGGAACAGATAAGATTGCTCGTCGTGTGGGGGTCCAACAGCAACCGCTCGTGGAAGGCGAGAAAGCACTTGCAATGGCAGGAATACAACCACTATCATTTATGAAGTTTAGGGAGAACTTCTTTATAGGTCGCGCACTCGCACTTCAGCAAGGTGTCTATAATACTGCTGGAAGAGACTTTAACTTACAAGTGAATTATCAAGGTAGTCGGGAACCTAAGAAGAATAAACTATGGAATAACTATGTCGCTCATATTCGCCGAATTGTGGTTCAGGGAGATAGTGTAGTCGTTCAGATTTAATCACGAAGTATCGGTGCCAGGGTATCCATAGCGAAATTAACCATTATAAATAAAAATAAATATTAATATGAATATATCGCTATTTCTCCTCGGGTAGGGGTGGCGACCCCCGATTAGTCTGGACTTCTTTTTTTAATAATTTTATTTTTTCTCAGCAATTTTTATATTTTATTAAGTATAAATATGAGCGTCCCAACAACTAATCTTCACATAACTCCAAGTAATGTATTATCTTCAGGTAAGATATCTTATAAATCAGGTAATCCAGTGATACAATTTATTATTGGCGAACAGAGTAGAGGTCTTCTCGGTCAGTCTTTAAGATTTACTGGTGATTTTAGACTTTTTAAGAACTCCGCGGAAGCAGTTAATGATACAACTTTAAGTCTTGACCCTCGCCTTGGTGCTTATTCTTTAATAGACCAATTAGTCATAAAATCTCAGAAAACACACGCTGTCATAGAGCATATAAGACATTATTCACGAATGATGGCATCCTTCATTCCATTTACCAGCAATGAGGCGGATGGTCTCGGGCATATGTCTCAGACTGCTTTGACTATGCCTAATGCTGGATTGATGAAGAACTCTGTTGCTAAATTAAAGAGTGGTAAGAAGACTGGAAATCATTTCTGTATGCATCTACCTTGTGGTCTGTTTAACGGAACTCAGGCAATTCCTCTTGATACAACTGGTGGTCTATTAATAGAAATACATTTAGCACCCGATGGTAATGTAATCTTTGATGAAGGTGGCGACCAAGATACGAATGCTACTACATTCTATGAATTAAGTAATGTATTCCTCTGTGCTGAGGCGACCGAAGTATCAAGTCCTCCTGGTCCAGGAACCTTTGAGTATAACTCTGTATCAAGTTATTTCACATCATTTAATTCTACTCAGGCAATTATTAATTTTAATTTAGGATTAAACAATGTATTAAGTGTATTTGGTAATGTTATTCCAGCATCTTATATTAATTCACTGAAACATTTAGGGACTGCTACTCCGTATCCAGTTAATTCAGATAATAAACCTGCCACAATTACTCAGGCAATTTTCACTCGTGGAGGTGAAAAGTTCCCATTAGAGTTTAATATTGATACAATCCAGAAAGGAGATGAAACGCACAACGACCAACATTCTTATGATAGTCAGTTAATCCAAGAAGGTATGTCTGCTGTCAGGAAGTTCGCTAATATGAGTAGAACTATGATATCACCAGTTAATAGTTTTATTTCACCATCTATTACTACCACATCAGACGCCACAGAACTCGGTAAGATTGATGGAGGGTCTATGTTTATATTAGGAATGAATTATGATGCCATCTCTAATCAAGGAGTAAGTTTTGCCACACAGAACTTTGGTCTCAATCTTACGACTAATCTAACTACTGATAATCCACACGCACTTTTCTTGTTCGTTCATTCTAAGAATACACTTGTATTTGACGGACAGGGTGGGATGCAAGTGATGTCGTAAAGTGTTTTTTTAATTTTATTGTTTTTTCTTCGCATTTTTTATATTTCTTTAAGTATAAATGAGCGCATCAACTAATCCGAATGAAAATCAAGCAAGTGATATGCCGATGGCATCTGCTGGCGGTCCGCAAGGCGGAGCAGGGGCAATCCCTGATTTAATGAAAATAGGTAGTATTCCAGTCAATACTGTGCAAGAGGTGGAAACAGCGATTTTAGAACCTGTCGTAAAGAGTAATACTTTCTGTCGTTTTGTATTACCTAATAAAGGTCTTTTACATTCTCATTCTAAGATTGAGATTGGATTAAAGAACACTACAGAAAATGCTATCTTACCTATTAATGTAGGGGCATATTCTTTTATTCAGCGTGTAGCATTAAAGATTGGTAATCAGACTATTTCAGAAGTAGATGATTTCGCCCATTATTATGGTTATCGTTCTTTGTTTGTATCTAATGAGAATATGAAAGAAAGAGAACAGATGACTACAGGTAGATGTAATAGTTGGGGTTTTGCTTACACTGACAGAACAGCAACTGCTAATGATGGCGCTGGGACCCCTGCTGCAATATTATCTGGCGGTGGTGAAAGTGATAGTGTTGCTACGGGTATTTCTCTTGATAATGGCAGAGATGCTGATTTAAGTGTTGCTGGTCGTGTAGATACGACTGCTAAATATTCACCTAATAGTTGGTCTCTTACGAAACAAGGTTCTGCCCAAGATACTAATTTATATCAGTTAAGTCTTGCGGAGTTAGTCCCATTCCTTCGTCATAATCAATTACCTCTGTATATGATTAAAGAACAAGTGTCCTTAGAACTTACATTCAGTTGGAGAGGTGATGCTAACCAACCTACGGGTCGTGTAGTATCTACCAGTCTTAATGGAAGTTATGATATTGATGAAGAAAAACTCCGTATGATTTCAGACCATATCTTTTATCCTCAGGAACTTATGCTCCAATACGCTCAGGCGAATAGTGTATTAAACTTCACATATGCTGATTACAGACTTTCTAAATACTCTGTTGCCCGAGCAGACGCACAATCTCAGATGATTAGAAATGTTGGTGGTGCTGGTAGAGTTGTAAGTAAATTAATATGGGGTATGCAGAATGAAGGAAAAGGTGATGGCGGAGGTAAGAATGAAAAGAACTTACAGAATGCCTATCATAGTATTGCCCCTGCTCGCGATTATTCTGGCACTTTTGCTACGGATAAGAATGGTGATGCAGAGTTTAATATTAAATACAATGATAACTTTGAGTTCCCGATTGATGTTAAGAACCCTGCTCGGCATTTCCATAATGTAAATCAAGCAGAAGGTATGGTTCCTTTTATTAATAGGGAATTATACTCTCGCGAAGGTGAATGTCTAACTACCAGAGAATATTTTGATTTTAACCAATCTACCAATCTTTCTGGTCGTATGTTCTACCTCGCTCAGAAACTCACTAAACAAGAGCGTATTAATAGCAGAGGTATTGAGTTGTATTTTAAATATGATGACCTACCGAATAACTCTCCTGCTGGTTTCGGGACTGATTATGTTCAGAGGGTCTGGTTAGAAGTCTTAAGGACTGCTACTATTCAGAATGGATACACAGAGTGCTATTATGCCTAAACCGAAGGTATGCTGTGCTAACTATTCATATGTCTTAGTTGTTTTAAGTTTATTTTTATTATATCTATAATATAAATATAGATATGTCAGAACCCTATACGGATACAATTATCTTAGATTGTAATAGGAACTCATCAATAGAGGCGCAGAGTGGAAATAATGATAATCCAGCAATTTACACTTGTAAGCAAGGTCAAGGTGTGAAACTCAACCGAGGAGATAAAGTCTCTATTCATTCAGCATTTATTAATGAGATTGGTAATACAGATGGAACGATTGATGTGAAAGGTCAGTCCATTAAAGATACAAGAGGAATAGAGGTTAAATATACTCTTACAGAAACAATTGATAAATTACAATTCCCTATGGAATTAGATGATGTTTATTCGCAGAATACTCAGGCACCCTATGGCGCTGGTGCTGAGGCAACTAATTCACAGAAATGGGAATGGGGTGAGGTATCTGGTTCTAAAAAAAGACAGATATTACAACCATACGGACATCAACTCTGTGATTGTGTTAATGAAGAAAGAGAGTTTGTTATGAAAGATAATGAAATGAATATAGAAGTTAATTATTATAAGACAGCGAATGGTGAAAATTATTTTCATTTACCGAGAAGATTTGATTGTATGAAAGGAGTTCCTTGGGTTATTGGTAGAAGCAATGATGATGTAGCGAATGTTCCTACTACAATCCCTAAGACACCTGTGATATCTAAAAGACAAGATAACGAACAATCATTAAATTGGGCGTATTTCGGTATGCAATGGACTGGTGCGCCAGCGACCTATATGGTCCCAGGAACAGATGTGACTGCAGGAGACCCCAGTAGTGGAACAAATCCTACACGCCAATCTGGTGATTTACCTCTGGGAAAAGGGGACGGCGCTTGGAATGGTATGCCCTTGAGAGATGTAAGATTAGAAAGTCAGTGTGAAGATGATTGGGATTTCTATGAGTTAGGTGAAACTGCTAAAATGGGGAAACTCTCTACGGGAGACGACCCTGCTGGAAGTTTAGGAGTTTCTAAGTGGTTAAATATTCTTGGAACCTCTCGCAGACATAAATATAGAAATGATAACTCCCGATATATGATATTTAAGAAAGAAAGAACTTTTTTCACTCACGCTCCAACTTATACTCAATTTCTTAGTAATTCACAATTAGCAGATGTTATTAATCCAACTAATTTAACGGGTTCTACGACTAATGATTTCGTATCTTATAATAGTGATGGGACTGGAGGTCATACACAATTCACAACCACAGATGATGCTAAGTTTAATCATACTTATTATCATAATATAAGAGACCCAGCAATTACAGGTAATTGGATACCATATAGCGAAATTAAAAATGTAAAGATAGAACCAGGTTTTAAATCTCCTGAGGATATCGCAGAGGAAATTAGTAGAAGTTTAAATAGAACTACTAATGAAACAGAAGTCTATGCCAGAGTTGGAGAGCGAGGCACTCAGCAACCTCATATAGACGCATTCGTCCCTGGTGCGCGACATCAAAAGATGGGAGTGAAGAAGGATGGAGAGATATTTAAGACATTTTATTCTACTAATCATAAACATTTTAGTAGTGATAATGCGAAACAATATTTCACTGAAGATGCTGGGACGACCGCTGAATATCCAGAGAAGAAACCAGAAAATGTTAAATATATGAGTGCTTATCATTATATTGGTGTTAAGCGTCCTAATCTATGGATTACTGGAAGAGAGTTCTTCAGGCAAGCAAATGGAGTATTACCCATACCAGGTAATACTTGGGGTGAAACAGGCGAGTTCGGTATTAATAAAGATTTACCATTAGCAAGGAAACCTGCCTCCAACAGAAAAGATGTGCCATTTATTACTAATATCCCTTGGAAGTTTAGACACCAATTAATGGCGTTTATTAAGGCACAAGGAGAATATCCAGAGTTATTTAATTATTCATATAGTAATATTAAGAAGACAGGTTCTATCTTTGCGAATGATGATGATGTAAAGAAGGATACATTCCAGATGGGTAATTTTCACACAGGCAAGAGATTAGCAGGATACATTCATCTCTCTGTAATTAAGACAGACCATCCTATTAATTTAGATACGAATGGTAAATATAAATCTTCTTATAGAACCTTAGGAGATGATGGATATGCACAGGGAAAAACCACCGATTATAATGTAAGAGTGAATGCGGGAGAAGAGAATTACTCAGGACAGACCTTATTACAGGATAATCCGCCTTGGGATGGCGGAGTGACGGATAGTGGCGGGAGAGTGGGTCATTTTCCTTATTATGATTTATCGTCAGTCCCTCTTTGGTTTTATTTAGACCAGAGTAGAATTGATGAAGATAGTGGTGGTAATCGTTTAGATTGTCCTTATGATAATTTATGTTTCGGTTGTATGAAGAAATATAATCCCAAGAGAGATGATAATGTAGGAGAGGATATTGATTATATTGCTTTTGATGTAGAGACCATCGGTGGATATCCCGACCATCTCTTTCGTAGGTATGCAAATCCAACAGATAATACACTTACTGAGGTCTTAGATTATCGTAATTATTGTGGTTATGATAGGCATTTTTCTGCTTACGGAACTAAATGTGTTATGTTATACTCTGGGACATTATCAGGGACACAACCCGACTTATCTCCTGGTATGACTAAATTAATGAGTAGGTCTAATACCCAATTTCAGTATATGAGCGCACCTGCAGCTATGAATATCCCAGATGGTTATGATGCTAAAACTATTGTTCCATCAGTGGGGTCATTAGACCCTCCTGGAAGTGATAACGAAGTATATACAACAGGTTCCACGAAGGTTGAGTTAGAAAATACATATCAGCATAATTTAAGTAGTTATCTTGGCGCTAACTCTTTCCAATTAACTTATGATGGAGATACTGAAAAGAGATTTGCTTTCAGTAATTTACATACACCTGAATATATCGGTAATAATTTTAATGCTGGCAGTTCAGCAACAGACCCAATCACCGCAGATGCGAATAATATAGTTTATAAGATAAATAAGAGATTATCAGGTGCTAATTATTCTCCTGAGATGCAACCTTATCATACCGATATCACGACTACCGAAACTGATAAAGAGAATGTTAAAGTAAAAATATCTCTTAGTAATTTTAATTTAGGTCAGTGGGATAGTATTTATGATAGTAGTTCTGGTTGCGTATTTAAGTTTAGTAGTCTTGATAATGCGACTACATTAAGGAAACATTGGCATAAGTGTCTGTGGGGTTTGTTAGGTTTTTCATATAATCAATTACATAATGATTATAGTTTAGATGATGAAAAATATATTAATATAAAAGATAGATTACATTTTAATAGCAGATTAACACCAGATGATACAAGTAATACTCCTTTTGTCTTAACTAATGCTGAAATTAAGAGTGGTGATAGTTCTTTATTAAGAAGTAATTTATATGGCGCTCCTCTTTTTACACAACAGACCGCGACGACAGGACCAGTGTATTCAGGTCAATTACATATTGCTGAGAAGGTAGATAGTGCTTTTGGAATAACACTCTCTAATCCAGCAGTAAGTATCACAGCAACTTCTCTTTCTGTGAAAGCAGACAGACAACCTACGAAGATGTCTAAACCTTATTATTTATTAAAATCTAATATCATTAGTAATACAGATTATATTGGGAACGGACATAATGGTGAGAGCGGACAGAACCTTCCTATCATAGGTGTAGTTAATAAAGAAAATGGATTTGGTGATTATTATTTCCAGACAGACCAGAAAGCAGTATTTACTATTACTAATGATACAACTTTATCAGAAATTATCACAAGTATTCACGACCCAGATATGTCTTTGGCAAGGGTTGATAAGAACTCTGCTGTTTTATATTTAATACAGAAACAGAACAACAACAATTTAAATCTTATACCGCAGATGATACAACAGAAACAATTAAATCCTCAGCAATTAATGAACCCAATAATGACTGAAGCAGAGTTTAATTTATTATTTGATACTATGATATCAACTCCTTCTGTCGCAGAAGCAGAAAGAATAGGTTTCTCATTAGCACATTCTTTACAGAGTGGATTGACTGAACCAATTGACGAACAGAGAAGAAGAGGATTAGAAAGTTTCCTTGGATTAATAACTGGTGAAACGCCAGCAACTATCATAGGTCAAGAACCACAACCTGTTCCTATACAGGGTATGACAGAAGATATAATAAAACAAGTAGAAGAAGAAGGCGCTATGACAAGAGCAAAAGCAAGACAATTAGCACAGGCAAGACAAGAGATTATGCGCGCTCAACTCGGATTACAGAGAAGATTTATTAGTTCAGCAAGTAGAGAAGGTCAAAACCATACAGAACCACAATTACCGACAGATTTAAGAGGATTAGATTTAGATGTTGGATTAGAAAGGCAAGCGTCGGTGAGAACCAATACATCAACAATCGCAACTGCTCCAAGCGACCCAGATACGAGTGCCACCCCTGACACCCCTGAAACATCCGAAAATCCATAGCGTAATTAATTTATTTTTATAATGATGTATTTCGCTATGGTAGGGGTGGCGACCCAGATTAATCGTCGCTCTCATCAACAACCTCAAAATCATCATCAGAGGAGTGGTCGGAGAGTTCTGGTTCTATATTAGGTTCCAGAGTAAATAGTTCTGGTTTATCTAATCCTTTATTATTAATACGAATATTAGCAAGTTTAATAATATAATTAAATACATCTTTCTGATTTTCATTCTTTAATGATTTTTTTATTTCTTTAACTTCTATGACATTATTTAAATCCAGAGGTTCCATTGTATTAATAGATTGTAGAAAATAAATAGATTGTTTTTCCACGCAACCTGTTTTGCACAAATGCCCGCTAATCCAGGTGCATATGCAATAACTACGCATCCAATCAAAAAATCAGAAAAGCAAAAAAAAAGTCTAACAATGTCCTCTATGAAGAACCTGATTACCGAAGAAGAGATGAAGGGAGGCGCGACTGCTTCTTTCACCCGTCTCTGTATTACCACGGGGCGCGACTGCTTCGGTGAGGCGAAACTCTCCAAGAAGTTTGATGTCTGGCGTGAGGTCCAGCAGAAGACCAACCCTCAATACACGATTGACGATGAGATTGCCTACCTCTTGGGAGAAGCATACAGCGGAGAACTTGCCAAGGCAGTCTTTGATGAACTCTATGAGGAGCAGGGATACACACTCAACTTGGAGACCAAGTCGTATGACACCCCATCAACTGATGACGAATAGATAGATTGTAGTAAGTGAAAGTAAATAAATAGATTGTTTCATCCTGTATTAATATCCACCCACACGCAAGCGGGCGTTGGTTTTGCACCAATGCCCGCTAAATTGCGTGCATATGCAATAACTACGCATCCAATCAATCAATCAATAGAAAATCCGAAAAGCAAAAAAATATGTTCGCTGTCAAGAAGAACGCTCAGGTGGAGATTGACGCTCGGCACCAGGTTTATACTGGTGATGAGAAGTTCGCTCTGTGGTGTGCTGGTGAGACATCCACAGAGGAGGAGCGCGACCAAGCAATCCAAGATGCTGGCGCTCACCCAATCCTCCGTTCCCTCTGGGAATACCCCCCCTTCCAAGACGGCGAAGACGGACTGAACGAGGATGGAGAAAAAATCAGGACCAAGATACTCCAAGAGTGCTTCGGTAAGGCATTCATCCGCATAGGATACAAGAAGGCGATGGAGGGTATTGAGTATCCTGCCCTCCAAGTCATCGCCACCTTTAACGATACTCCACAGAAGACCTACAATTTCGGTAAGTTCCAGTTCCCCGAGACCCAAGAACAGATGAAGGTTTGGTTGGAAGAAGAGTTTGAGGGAGACTTCACAGACCTCGTCAAGTGTTCCTGTGAATACCGCACAGACCGAGACAAGTTCCCAGAGATAGACCAACCAGAAAGTCCAGACTGGTATTCTGAGATTAATGGCAAGTTCTGGTGGCACGAGAACACTTGTTCCGTCTGCCAGAGTGAGTATGTTGATGCTCGCCCTACCAATCCACCAGTCTGCGGACATTGTCGCCCAGATGTATGCTCTGCCTGTGTTGGAGACTGCGCCTGCTAAGATTGTAGTTAGTGAAAGTAAATAAATAGATTGTTTCATCCTGTATTAATATCCATCCACACGCCAAGCGGGTATTGGTTTTGCACCAATGCCCGCTAAATTGCGTGCATATGCAATAACTACAATCCCCAGCGTATCAATCTATAAAAGTATATAAAAGCAAAAAAACACAACCCTTTCGTTCGCGCAGGTCAATCAAGATGGGAGCAGATATGTCTTCTATGGGAGGAAGCGGTGCGATGCTGGTGGGTGTCTTCTACAAAGGCACTCGCTTCCCACAAATCAAGTCCTACACCCCAGAGGGATGGGAAAGCGTGAAGCACGACCTCCGTGAGGCAATCTCCAAGGGAGTGGAGAGACAAGGTAAGCACGAGATGATACGCTTTTCAGCAGACCAACTGGATGCTATGGAGACGGCGATGAACGAGATTACGGCACGCCAGAATGGTTCCTCTGTGTTTCTCTCTGAAGAAAGCACCACCCAAGTGGTCTCAGAGTTCTGTGCCTGGTTGCGCGAAAATATGGAAATCACTGGGACAGATGAAGAGGTGATGTCTCAGGCGTGGGTGTGCTGGACTATGGATGTCATCTGTCTCCTTGACTTCGGGGTAATCCAAGACGATGAGTTGTATGGTTTCCAGATTAGTAGCACTCTCCCAGGGGGTCCTGCTGATGCCGACCAGGGCATTCGGGCGGTAGAACAATATATGCGTTCTCACGGCGCTGTATTTCCTACTGGGAATGCTAACATTATGATGTCTAATGGAGACCCAGAGTTCGCGCCAGAGGGTTCTGAAATCAAGGCAGAAACTATGGTGGGGACCAAGAAGACTGGCGAGAAGAAGTATAAGAAGAGGAAGAACAAGAAGCAACAGAGGAGTGCTATGCGTCGCCACAAGAAATAGATAGACCCCGTCGCTTAGATAGGTAGTTAGTGAAAGTAAATAAATAGATTGTCAAAAACTATGTATTAATACCATTTCCACACGCCAAGCGGGTGTTCGTGTTTTGCACGAATGCCCGCTAAATTGCGTGCATATGCAATAACTACAACCCCCAGCGTATCAATCAATCAAAATATATATAAGACAAAAAACACAGACTAACTCTCTCACAGACACTCACAGACAATGCCGAACGGAGTTCGCAAGAGCGGTAAGACCCAGCACGCCAACAACCAGCGTGCCAAGATGGAGCAGAAGTATCTGGAGAAGATGGCGACACTCCAGGTGGAGTTCCAAGAGGAAATTAGCACGAAGGACAGCGAACTCCAGCGCCTTCGGGAGCAATCCAAGGAACTGACGGATGCTCTCAACAAGGCAGAGGGCAAGGACCTGGGCGAGGTTGCTTCTCTGAAAAAGAAGTTGTCCTCTGCCCGTATCCAACTGAATACCCAGACCAGGGAGATTACGGACCTCAGGGCAAAAGTCAAGGACCTGGAAGACCAACTCTACGACCCGATGGAGGATGAAGAACTCTCTAAGATGATTAGGGAGAAGTGGGAGCAGGACACTCTCTGCTGTCTGTGTAAGGCAGTAGAACTCCAGCATCCCAACAAGCACAGCGCCTCTCCAATCACCTCTGGTTTCTGCTGTTCCAAGTGTAATGCGGAGAAGGTCATTCCCTTTCGTCTGATGGTCGCCAAGGTTGGCGGATGGCAGAGGACTACCCCTCAATAGTTAGACCACGGCGCTTAGATAGGATATAAATAGATTGTAGTTAGTGAAAGTAAATAAATAGATTGTAGAAAAACTATGTATTAATACCATCTCCACACGCCAAGCGGGTGTTCGTGTTTTGCACGAATGCCCGCTAAATTGCGTGCATATGCAATAACTACAAACCCCACTCCCAGCAACTCAAAAGCATCACAAAAGCAAAAAAACACAACCCGAAACACTTGTGCCAGTTAAGTCGGCAAGTCTCTCTACACTCTACACTCTCTACCAGCAGTATGGCGTGCCAGACACTCTCTCGCAACCAATACCTCGCCTTCACCGAGGGCGCCCTCAACCCCTACAACATCTGCGTCCCGATGGAGAAATACGAGCGCGTCGTCTCCGCGGCAGACGATATGAACCTGCTACTCGCCTCTGCCGAGGCAGAGAAGCAAGAACTCCTCAAGAACCTGGAGGCGATGCGCCAACTCATCGGCGAAAACAAGACCAAGACCAAGAAACCCAAGGCGGTGCCTAAGTATGTCTCTCAGGCAGGGGCAAATGCCAAGGCACAGCGCCGTCTCCAAGAGGCGGGCAAGTTGGAACCATTCCGCGAGGGTGGTTGCCGATGCCGAACCTACGGGAATGGTCTTGGCAAGCAGTGTAATGCCAAGGCAGGCACCGACGGGTTCTGTAAGACCCATTACCGCAAGGTGGTTCAGGAGGGCAATGGTCTCTGGACTATGGGGTTCTACGACTGCCCGCGCCCTCAAGTGTGGGGTGAGGTAGATGAACTCTCTGGTCTCTGCCATCCAGTGCCTGGCGACCGCAAGAAGGACACTACCATCCCTTGGAAGATGGAGCAGGAGGCATTTGATAAGGCATTTGCCGACCTGAACCAGTTGGACCGCGCTGGGAATGTTGAGTTGGAACTCAAGGACCACATCCCGACCTCGTCTGATGATGATGCTTCTACTATTCCATTCTCTTCTGATGAAGAGGCGGAGCGTCAAGAGGTAGAGCAGGCAGTAGAAGAAGTTGTAGAAGCGCCCAAGGTTCCAGTCATTGAGTGTGTTATGTGTATGAACGACCCGAAAATCACCGAGACAATCAAGGCGGTCGGCACATACGAGAACGAGCAGGGTTGTGTAGAGCATTTGTGTCAGGATTGTCTGGACTACGCACAGGCAGATGAGAGTGATAATGAAGAATAAATAGTTATAGTCTCTATCTTTCTATCGCGTCTATTTAGTTTTATAGGTTAGTCCATAGCACACAATTAG
>Ga0181388_1000065_pt1 | contig 31393 bp, 51 predicted proteins | sample 11SPOviralmetaG_FD_130120 | JGI IMG/M metagenome (GOLD analysis project Ga0181388, IMG submission 130120) | Marine viral communities from the oligotrophic San Pedro Time Series (SPOT) site, San Pedro Channel, CA, USA - 11 SPOT_SRF_2010-05-17 | ecosystem: Environmental > Aquatic > Marine > Strait...
GCAGACAAGTTAAATTAAGAATAGACGCAAATTCATTAGGTGATTGGCGTGTCGGCATAAATAGACTTAATGTTACGGCTGGTGGGGCGAGATGAGCGAACAACAACAAAAAGCCCCAGACGTCATTGGCAACGATTGGCGGACGTGGGGTCGAAGGCTTGTTCAGCATTTATCACAAACTCGATCTACATTGGTTCAGCAGAACGGCGAGGAAAGTGCATCCGAAAATGGCACAATGATGTGGGACAGGGTAAACCTGTACCCAATTATAAGTAGATCAGGCTCTTTTCGTGAAATTATATTAAAGAATGCAATCCCTGCATCTAGTGTGGGTGTAGCTGGCGATAAGGCTGGATTAATATCTTGGGATGCATCATATATTTATGTATGCACTGCGGCTCACGATGGGTCGGCTCACATTTGGAAGCGCGTAACATTGACAGGTGGTTCATGGTAATTGATGAATTAATCGAAAATTGCAGGGAATGGATCGAAGCCGCATTAGAGTATTCTGGCGGCACTCACGATTTTATTCATGTAGTTGAAGGGATTAAATCAGGTGCAATGCAACTTTGGCCTACACCAAGGGGGTGCATAGTGTCTGAAATTGTGGTATACCCGAAGGTAAAGCAGTTAAATATATTTCTTGGCGGCGGCGAATTGGATCAAATAATGGATATGCACACTGACGTAATTACCTGGGCAAAGGCTCAAGGATGTTCAGCATTAACAATGACAGGTCGTGCTGGATGGAAAAAACCACTTTTGGAACATGGTTGGGATCAACTACATTCCTCATACATTAAGGAGTTTGCATAATGTCAGGCGGCAAAGGTGGTTCAACCACATCAGAAGTAACAATACCAGCATATATAGAAAATGCGGCTAAAGCTAACTTAGCAAAAGCTTCTGCAATATCAGAAGTTGGCTATTCCCCATATTACGGGCCAGATGTTGCGGCGTTTAATCCAATGCAGCAGGCAATGTTTCAAAACACATCAGACGTTGCTAACGCATTTGGAATGGCTACTCCAACAGACCCACAAGATATAATGGGTAATATGGGAAGGCCACAAACATACGCAAATGGCGTAACTGGTTACTCATCAGCTCCAATGTTCCAGGATGCAGTTGACACGTTAGGGTATTTTAGACCAAATCAAAAAGCCCTTATGGATAGTTTCTTTGTAAACCCAAATACAGGATTTGACCCAAACTCACCATATGTAGCAAGCCCAGGTAGCGGCGTATCCCTTAACATGATGGGAAGAAACCCAAGCTTTAGTGCAAATACTACTAATTATGGATCAGATAGTGATTATTATGGTGGAAATAGCGGTGGGGGCTATGGTGGTTCTGTAACTGGTTATGGTTCTGGAATGAGCCCAATTATGACAAATAATCCGTACACATCTGGCGGGGCAGTTGCGCCAGAAGTAATTGATCCCGTCGTTCAAGATATGGTGGCAATGAGGCGAAAATCTCGCAGTGACGCCAATAAAGCAAGACTTGACGAGATGATGGACGCGCAAATTCAAGAATATCTTGCTAAAAAAGAATTAGGCGTTAGGCAGATTGGGGGTCAGGATGTAATATCAAGATCGCCATTCGATGAGGGTTCTTCTTTTGCGGGGACTAATTATGCGACTTACGATGGATCACAAGGATTTCAAGCTCCATTTCCGTTAAATATAGCGCAAAGTATTTTTGACCCAAAAGTTAAAGATAGTGGAGATTATGGATTCCAAAACCCAAATACTAAATCTGTAATTGCGGCGGGTTATGATGCTGGTGAAGTTGACCCAACATTAGCAAGATTAGCTGGATATACAAAGCAAATTGAAAATACACCAGGTAACTATACAATGTTTACTGGTAGGGGTGTTGATGGCCAAGGAAGTCTTGGAGTAGTTGGCGATATTGCAGGTGACATTGGTGACGGGCTTGGTTTTACTAACTTTAGCACTGAATTTTCAATAAAACAAAGAAAAGAAGCTGAAGAAGCAAGAATTGCGTTAGAGCGTGCAGCTGCGCTAAAAGCTCAACAGGAAGCGGCAGCTGCGGCAGCGGCAAGAGTAAATATTAGCCCACCACCCACTAGCATGTCAAAATCGTCGAGAGATAAGCGAAACGCAAATCTTGCCGCAATGTCCAATAGAGATAGGGGCAATACTGCTGGTTCATCTGGAAAATCCACAGATAAAGCAAGTACAGTGAATAGCGGTGGACCAGGATTTAGGTAATGATTTCAATAGGTTAGACCATGATGAATAAGATGACAAATTTTAAAAGAAAAGAGGCTTAATATGGCTGGCGGTGGACAAGTAAGGCCAATGGGCGGTGCAATACAAAGCGCATTAAACTCTGGGCAAGGTATAGGTAATTTTGTAAATAGCGCACTTGGAGCTAATCCAAACCCTGCGCCAATGCGTGGCAACCCAGCCCCAATGTCGTCTGGCGGCGTCGCTGGGGTTGATTTTCCTAGACGTGGTGAGGAAGGAAGTTTTTATGGGCAACAAGCCCAACCATTTACACCATCAATAGCGCCACAAGGTAACTTTAATGTTAACCAAGCGGCGGCTGGTGGACTACAGCAGGCGATGCAAGGCACGCAGGCGGCGATGAATTACGCTCCAATGGCTGTAAGGCCAACTGCATATAATGCGGCGAATACTGGTCAATCTCCGACAGTCGCAGCTCAAAATGTGCAAGCTGGTCAATTGGCCAATACAAATTTAGGCGCATACACAAATCCATTTGAAACTCAAGTTGTAGATCAAGCGCTTGGAGACTTAGAGCGATCAAGATTAATGGCTCAAAATCAATTAGGGGCGCAAGCCACATCTGCAAATGCATTTGGTGGTTCTAGGCAAGGTATTGCTGAAGCTGAAACAAATCGTGCATTTGCTGATCAAGCGGCAAGAACTGCTTCTGGATTGCGTCAAGCTGGTTACACTCAAGCTCAACAAATGGCGATGCAAGATATAGGAACGGCGCAACAAGCGGCGTTAGCCAATCAGCAAGCAAACTTAGCTGCGGGTACAACTACTGCTGGATTTGGTCAGCAGTCAAACTTAGCAAACCAAGCGGCTCAAAACCAAGCAAACCAATTTGGTGCAACGCAAGCTATGTCAGCACAATTAGCAAATCAAGCGGCACTTGCAGGCGCTAATCAACAAAACCTTGCGTCCGCAGCGCAAATGGGAAATTTAGCTAATCAGGCGTTTGGTACTGGCCAAGCAGTACAACAACAGCAAGGGCAAGCTGGGTTACTGCAACAAAGTATGCAACAAGCATTGATTGATGCGGCTAAAGCTCAATATGCTGGCTACCAGGGAGCGCCTTTAGCTGCGTTATCTGCGCCAATTGCGGCATTGCAAAACACTCCTAATCAAAGCACGACGACGGATTCAATGAAGCCTGGATTGTTTAATTACTTGCAAGTTGGCGCTAATATGTATGGGAATAGATAAATGATTGATGATCCAAATAAACCCAAAAGCGGCATTCGAGGTTTACTTGATTATGCTAAAAAAGTTAATGAAAACACTGGATTAAGTAGAGCAGAAAGTTTTGCCGCAGCGCTTGACCCACTTATTATGAAAGATATGCGTGCAGGCGACTCCATCCGAGCCGCAGGCGAAAGACGTGTAGCTGCAGGGAATAAGAATAAAACTATGCAAATGTTGATTGATAGTGGGCAACAAGATTTAGCTGACGCTGTTGCGTCTGGCGCAGTGCCAATAGCATCAGCCGTAAACTTAATGTTCCAAAGACAGAACCAGGCGAAACAAAGAGGCTTTGATCAAGATGATGCAACATTGGCGTTTGAGCGTCAAAAGATACTTAAAGGTATGGCTAATAATTCTACAAAAAGTGCTTTTGCAGTTAAGTATGCGGCATATAAGGCGGCATATCCAAATCTAAGTGAGCCAGAATTGTTGCAAAAGCTTGAAGGCGACAAAGAGTTTTCAACGGCTTACAATAGTTTAAAAGAACGAGCTAAAGTTGGTGGTATAGAGGTTGGCACTCAAAGATACGAAAACTTTATTTTAAGTAATGGTAAATCTGAAGAAACATTGCTTAAAGCAGACGCATCAAACCTAGCCCAATACAAAAAAGACTTTAATTCTACGGCTTCTTTATTAGGGCCACAGTTAGAAAACATTGATAAATTATTGGCTGATCCATATTTAGATAAAATGTTAGGCCCCAGAAAAGGTCTATATAAAAATATATCTGGGCCTGCAAATAGAGTACAGGCAATGTTAGATCAATTATCAGGCACAGCGTTCTTGGCGGCTAGACAGGAATTAAGAAGCGGTGGTCAAATTACTGATTACGAAGGTAATAGGGCTGAAGCCGCTTTGAGTAGACTTAAAAATGTAAAAATGGGCTCGCAAGCCTATAGGCAAGCTATTAAAGATTTCAGAAAAATTCTTACAGGTGCTTACCAGAGAAATAAATTATTATCAGAAGGTAGAGAAATACCTGCGTCTCTAAGTGGTTTAGACCCAGAGCTAACTGGTGAAAATGCAAAACCTAAAATTGGCTGGAGCCGTGTAAATGATAATTGAAATTGATGGATACGGAAAAATTGAAATTGATGATGCTTTTGCAGATATGTCAGAAGATGATCAACAGCAAACCTTGCAAGAAATTATGGGGTCAATGGATGCAGGCATCGTCAAAAGTCAAAGTGATGGCACAGAAGAAAGCCAAAAACTTAGGTCAATTGCACAAGGCTTAACTTTAGGTTTTTCTGATGAAATTGAAGCGGCAGGGACAAGCGCATTATCTAAAATTGGACAATTGTTTGGTGGCGAAGGTAAAAGTTACGATCAGTCTTTAGACGAAGTTAGAGGTAAACTTGATGCTTACAGAGAAAATAATCCTATTGAAGCTATAGGCTATGAGCTTGGTGGGGCTGTTATACCTGCGTTGGGTGCTGGTTTGTTTTCATTTGGTACTGGCGGCGCAGCCGTAGGTACAGCAACGGCGGCGAGAATTGCTCCAACTTTAGCAAGAGCCGCAAAGATTGGCGCTATCGAGGGTGGAATTGCAGGTTTTGGTACAGGTGAGGGCGGGTTTAAGGATAGGGCTACGTCTGCTGCGGTAGGTACGGCTTTAGGTGGTACATTTGGCGCGGCTGTTCCTGTAGGGGTACAGCAAGCGTCTAAAGCATTAAAAACAATATACAAAGGCGCTATTCCAAATAGATTTGGCGGCGGTGGTTTAGCTGACGCAGAGCGTAAAATATTGGCAGCCTTTGAAAGAGATGAGATAACACCTGATGTAGCCAAGCAAAGACTTGATGAAGCGGCCAAATTAGGCGTTGATGATATGACTATTGCTGATTTAGGGCAATCTTCCCAAAAACAAACCTGGTTGGCGGCAACCTCACCAAATAGTATGAGGAACCAGGTAAAAGATAGCCTTTCTGCCAGAAGGCTTGGCCAAGCCGAAAATATTGCTGATAAAACATCAGAAAAGATGAATATAGAAGGCGAGATAGGTATTAATTACCTTGATGAATTAGCTGATAAAACTAGAAAACAAGCTGCTCCACTTTACGAAGCGGCTTATAAAGTTGACTTAGACGCAAAACCTTTTGCAGCCCTTACTTCAAGTAAGGAGCTCCAAAAAGCTTATAGAGAAGCTGTTGCTTTAGCCGAAATTGATCCAGATGTTAATTTAGTTGGGAATATGCCTAAGAACCTAGATGCTTTTTTTGGGGATACAATAACTAGAGGCGAAAAGGTGACAATGCCTACAGAAGTAGCTCATCAAATCAAAATAGGGTTAGATAGCTTAATTGAAAAAGAAATTACAACAGTTGTCGGAGCTTCCGATAAAGTTAGTAAAAAAGGCAGAGCTTTAATAAAGCTTAAAAATAGCTGGAACAATCAAATTGCAAAGCAAAATGATGCGTATAAAAACGCTAATGCAAATTATGCAGATAACCAAAAATTAAATACTGCATATAAAACTGGTGTAGACGTTATTAAACTAAGAAATGATGTTTTATACAAAAAGGTAAGTAAAATGTTACCCGCTGAAAAAGAGGCGTTTCGTGTAGGCTTAGTAAGCCAAATACAAGAGTTAGCTATGAAAACTGGTGATGTTAGTGATTTTACTAAAACTATATTTGGTAGCCCAAAGAAACGTGCGGCAATGAGGTTAGCTTTTGACAATAAGGCTGACTTTAAAAACTTTGAAAAATTTATTAAATTAGAGTCTAATAAAATAAAGACATACAATGAAGTTTACGGCGGCTCGCAAACTGCCGATAAAGCTATAGAAATGGCTGGAACAGAATTTGACCCACAAGAGGGATTAAGTATACTTTCACAATATTTAAATAATCCTCAAACGGCAGGCACAAGTATTTTGAAATCTATGGGCAGAAGGGGTCAAGGATTAAATGAAGAAACTTCTAACAATATGTTGAAAATACTAACCGAAAAAAATCCGAATAGACAAAGAATTATGCTTGATGCGTTAAATCAAAGAAAAATGTTAGATCAGCGAAAAGCCAATAGATTAACTAGAAGGCCAGAAATTTATTCTGGTTTACTTGGGTCGCAAAGTAGCTCATTATTTGCAAAAGAGGAATAATTATGGAATTAAAGCCTAAATCTGAAACAGAAATTGCAAATATAGTACAGGACGCAATATCTGATGCTGTAGACTTTGTTGAAAGCGAAATCAGCGAAGATAGAATAAAAGCCCAAAGATATTATGATGGCGAAGTTGATCTTGGCTTTGAGGATGGCCGTTCTAAGGTTGTTGCCACTAAAGTTAGAGACACAGTAAGGGCTGTAAAACCAAGTTTAATGCGTATTTTTCTAAGTACGGCTAAACCTGTTGAGTTTGTCCCAAGAGGAGCAGAAGATGTTGCTATGGCTGACCAGGCGACAGAATTTATGCACCATGAATTTACCAGGCTAAATGGTTATAGAGTTATAAATGACGCCTTCCAGGACGCATTAGTAAAGAAGCAAGGTATTGTTAAGGCATACTGGATGACTTACCCAGAAGCAAAAACTTACACATTTAGTGGTTTAAATGACGAAGAACTTACATACGTTACAGACGATGAGGACGCGCAAGTCATTGAGCAAACAACTGAAATGGAAATTACCATTGATGAAATGGGAATGGAAATTGAAAGCCCGTTACATGATGTAAAAGTAAGCCACAGAGATGAAAAAGGTGAACTTTGCATACAAAGCGTTCCGCCAGAAGAATTTTTTGTAAATCGTGAAGCTAGGAATTTAGAAGATGCTTATTTGGTGGCGCATAGAACCGAGATGCGTGCAGGCGATCTAATAGCTATGGGTTACGATCCTGATATTGTTCTTGATTTGGATAGCATGGATAGCGGCTCTGAAATGACTGAAGCAGAAGTTTATGAGCGTCGTGGATATGACGCAAGCTCATCTGACGAAGACCGATCAGACCCAGCAATGAGAAACGTATGTGTTACAGAAGCGTATATGAGAATTGACATAGACGGAACGGGTATCCCCGTATTGCATAAACTGACTTGTGGCGGGACTAATTACGAATTGTTGGATTATGAGCCATGTGATGAGCTTCCGTTTGCTAAGTTTGAAATAGACCCAGAGCCACATACTTTTTACGGCAGATCATTAGCTGAAATAGTAATGGATGATCAAGACGCGGCAACGTCAATTTTACGCGGCATCCTAGATAATGTGGCAATGACAAATAATCCGAGAATTGGAATTGTCGAGGGCGCTGTAAACATTGACGACGTGCTAAATAACGAAATTGGCGCTATTGTAAGGATGCGTCAGGCAGGCTCAATACAAGACTTAGCAGTACCATTTACGGCAGGCCAAACTTTAGGCGCTTTATCATACCTAGATAGCCTTGTGGAAAGCAAAACAGGCGTCTCTAGGGCTTCAATGGGCTTAGACCCTGATGCTATGCAATCTACAACTAAAGCCGCTGTGCAAGCTACTGTGCAAGCGGCGGCTGGCCAAGTTGAGGTTATGGTAAGAAATTTAGCTGATGGTATGCGTGACTTATTTGGCATAATGTTAAGGCTTTCAAATAAAAATGTAGACGAAGAAAAAATGATGCGAATGAACGGATCGTTCGTCCCAGTTGACCCCCGTGTTTGGGATGGGTCAATGGATGTGTCTATAAACGTCGGTCTAGGTACTGGACGTGAGGAAGAAAAGGCAATGGCATTAAGCCAGGCGTTGCAAATGCAGACAATGGTGTATCAAACTTATGGGCCAATGAATGGCTTAGTATCAATGACAAATATAAGAAATACACTTGCAGATCAATTAGCTGTATCTGGCATACGAAACGCAGATAGATATTTTGCACCAATTACTGAAGAAATTGAGATGCAAATGCTACAGCAACAACAGCAAGCGCAAGCGGAACAAGGCCAAGCGCCTGACCCTAACGCAGCGTTCTTGCAGGCAGAGCAAATGAAAACTCAAGCTAAAATGCAATCAGATATGGCTAAGTTGCAACTGGAACAGCAAAAAGCAAGCGCGGATGATGATTTAAAGCGAGATCAAATGGCTCAAGACCTTTTAGTTGACGCAGCTAAAGTGTATGGTAAATATGGTACAGCAGTTGATATTGCTAAGATTAAAGCAGAACAAGATAAAGTTAGAATGGTTGGCGGAATTGCACAAGGTAATGGACAACAATGACAACTAACATACGCATAACGGCAGATGAGGCGAAGCGTTTAAAAAACGACACCGCTTTCAAGCAGTTTGTGGAAAATGTTCGCGAAAATCAAATGTTGATTTTTGCAAACAGTGGCGCTTCAGATGTTGAAGCCCGTGAAGATGCTCACGCAATATTGCGTGCAGTGAACCAGATCGAAATTACACTCGACGCCGCAATTACGGCAGAGGTAATATTAGATCGCAAACAAAGGAACTAGCACCGATGGATGAATCGACTAGCCTAGAAAATGCTTTAGATAGCATAATTGAACCTGCCGCAGAAGAAACTGAAGGCAATAATCAAAGTGAACCTGTAGAAGAAATTATTGAGGACGACGGTCCCGATGATGAAGAAACAGGCGAGTACGATGATGACATCGAAGATACGTCCGATGAAGGTGAAGAAATTGACCTTGATGATGTAGAAATTGACGACGAAGACCCTGTAGAGGCTACTGAAGACACCAATCTTATTCCCGTCAAAGTTGACGGCAAAGATGAGCATTGGACACTGGATCAGCTCAAGCAATCTGCTGCGGGACAAGCGGCAATTAATAAGCGGTTTCAAGAGGCTGCCGAGGTGCGAAAGCAACTCGAACAGCAACATGCCGTATTGCAACAGCAACGTGAACAAGTTGTTAGATTGCATCAATCTTACCAGCAAGGTAATTTACAAGCTCCAGTACCACCAACTAAGGAGATGTTCCAAGATGATCCTATATCATATATGGAGCAAAAACTTGAATATGATGATGCTAAGAGCGTGTATGATAATCAAATGATACAAGTGCAGGCGTTAGAAAGACAAAACCAGGAGTTTCAATTAAATCAACATAATGTTTATTTAGCTGAACAGGCAGAGCTTCTAACTAAATATATTCCTGACATTGTGCATCCAGAAAAAGGACAACCATTAAAGGATGCGTTAGTGAAAACTGGCGTGCACTATGGCTGGACTGAAAAGGAAATGCAAGACGTATCAGACTCCAGATATGTACGTGTCTTAAATGATGCTCGTAAATGGAATCAATTGGTGGCTAAGAAAGAAGCTGCGCAGGCTAAAGGCCAAAAGGCACGCCCCGTAGTGAAACCTGGTGCAAAGAAAAGACAAGTTGGGAACAATGCAACTCGTAAAAAAGCGCAACAGCGCTTGCAGAAGACAGGCTCAATTGATGATGCATTGAGCTTGATTATTAACGATAGCTAATTTTTAGCTAATAGTCTTGAAAGGACGATCCAATGGCACAGCCAAGCAACACATTCGACAGCTATGATGCAGTCGGTATACGTGAAGATTTATCTGACGTAATTTATGATATTTCTCCCTCAGAAAGCCCATTTTTCAGTAAATGTGGCAAGAAAAAAGCTTCAAACACTTTCACAGAGTGGCAAACAGATTCACTTCGTGCATCTGCTGCTAACGCTCACATTGAAGGCGACGCAACAACTGCTGAAGCGCGTACAGCAACAACAAGATTGGGTAACTATACTCAAATCTTTAAAAATGCTGTAGTTGTACCCGACACTGATGAAGGTCTAAACAAAGCAGGCCGTAGTCGTGAAATTGGGTATCACACTTTACGCATCGCAAAAGAGCAAAAGCTCGATATAGAAAAAGCTCTATTCGACAATAATGCACGGGCGGCGGGTAGCTCAACAGCTGCACGCGAGCTTGCAGGCGCACCAGTATGGCTAACATCAAATGTTGTTAAAGGTACTGGCGGAGCAAACGCTAATGGTACAGGCTCAAACGCTCGTACTGATGGTACAAAATCTGCTCTTACTCAAGCTAAGTTTGATAGCGTAATGCAGTCAATCTGGGTAGCTGGTGGTAAACCAGACACAGTGTATCTATCAGCGTTCCAAATGAACATTGCTTTAGGCTTCACTGGTAACAACAATCAGCGTTCAGCAGTACAAGCTGGCGATGAAAAAGTCATCAAGTCGCTTGCTGTATATGTAACACCTTGGGGTTCTGTTGAGTTTCTGCCAAGCAGAGAAAACAGATCACGCGACGTATTCATCATGCAAGATGATATGTGGGAAGTTGCTACACTACGTGGAACGAAAAATGTTGCACTAGCAAAAACTGGCGACAACACAACACGTCAAGTTGTAACAGAGTTAACACTTTGCGCTAAAAGTGAAGCAGCTAACGGCATGATTGCTGACAACACTGATTCATAATTAATAATATAGTGAGGGCGGGCAACTGCCCTCACTGTCTTAACGGGAGATTAAAATGGCTACACCGCGTAAAGGCAAAGCTAAAGTTAAAGTCACTAAATCTGGCAGAAAAATTAGTTACGGCCAAGCTGGTAAAGCTAAAGATGGCGGGCCAAGAGTAAGGCCAGGGACATCAAAAGGCGACGCATATTGTGCAAGGTCTGCGGGTCAAATGAAAAAATCACCAAAAGCAGCTAAAGACCCAAACAGCCCATTAAGGCTATCTCGCAAGCGTTGGAAGTGTAGCGGTAAAAAATCTAAAAAGGCATAAAATGAGCAATTTATCTAATAAAATATCCGAAAAGATTTATCGCGAAGGCGATCAAATTGTTATTAAGAAAACATTTGACGCTGACCAGGCGAAACGTGACGCGGCTTATGCCAGAGAAGTTACTGAAAATAGCTTTGGGTCGGATTATAAGCATGTAGGCAATGTTGATATGGGTATGTTAGAAATTTGGCTAAAGCAAGCGGGGGTTAAATGGACTGATACTGAAGCCGTAAAAGAAGTAATTAAAAGCAAGCTTATGAGCAATGAATTTAGCGCTCTACGTGTATGGGATGGTAAATATTGATGGAAATCACTGATTTATGGAGCAGTATTCTTACCTTTGCGTTGGCTTTTGTCGGGTTTGTTTTGCGTGGCTATGTAGTAGAAGTGCAACGCCTGCAAATATTATTAAACAGAACAAGAGAAGATTATGTGACTAAATTGGATTCTACACAAGTTATGGCACAAATAATGGGAAAATTCGACAAAATTGAAGAAAAACTTGATAGGTTAGTTGAAAGAAAATGACACGTTTATTCATAATAATGTCTTTTTTAATATTAGGGCTTGTTATAGGTAAATCTGCCTTTGCTGAAGACGACACAATAAAATCTGAAAGCACAGTGACGTCAAGTGGCTCAATGGACACTACAATCAATAGCCCGCCACCTTCTGCAATATCTCCACAAATTAGCAATAGTAATTCAGATTTATGTACTGTTGGTGTAGCTGGCGCCGTTCAAACGCAAATACTTGGCATTTCTGCTGGTCGTACAGTACGTGACATGAACTGTGAAAAATTAAAAAACGCAAAAACCATGTACGATATGGGGATGAAAGTTGCGGCTGTATCTGTAATGTGCCAGGATAAAAGAATTTTTGAAGCAATGCTCAACGCGGGGACGCCCTGCCCCCACATGGGGTTGGTGGGAGATAAGGCTAGGATTGCATGGGAAATGGAGTCTGTTAAAGATCAGATTGAGCGTGAGCAAAATAATCCGATGAGAAAGATTTTTAATGAAAATATTGAAACAAAAACAGGGCTTAGTGTTATTATTAGCACTTTGGCCTTCTTACTCTTTTTGTGACCCATACACTTATGGCGTTACTGGCAATGCAGTCTCTAGCTCATTAAGTTGGGGTATGCCTGACGTTTTACCATATATTCCTGGCATAGACATAAACGGATTAATTTACAGGTACACAGCTAAAAAAGAAACTGAAGCTGACATGAAGGTGCACATTGGTAATAAAAATATATCCAATGATAGATATATTTTTAAACACACGGATGATTGGTCAGGCGTACCAGGGAATAAAATTGTTAAGTCTTTTTCATTTAATAATATACCATCATCTAATTGGGGTACGGGCTCAATATCTGTTGAGGGCGATGGAAGCGTAGAAGACGCAGTTGTAATATATAGCTTTAGAATTGATGAATGTTTTGATGAGCAGTCAAACCCGAATTGCCCTGGTTACGTGAAGCCAATACCAAAATTGCCAGAATATGAAATATATGTCGCTACGGATGATGAAGATGTGCTCAATGCAATAGATGTTGATCTTGAGTATGAGTACGACGATGAAGGCAACATAATAACAGAAGATGAAGAAAAAGAAAAGGAAACGCGTCTTGAAATGGGATTAATGGCATCCGAAAATGCATTGACCATGTTCAAAACGCAAGGGCAGGCTGAAATCATCAATACTATGAACATGCAAACAGATATTGCTATGTACTATAATTCCACAATAAATGGTGGTATATACAATGATAAGGCTAAATTAGTTGACGGAAATATAAGTGACAATAAGCGTGGTTTAAGGAATAATTTAGCACAACAAATTTTGCATGAACAAATGGTTGATATGCAATATAAAAAGTGAGGTTTAAAATGAAATATTTTACAATAATACTTACATTATTTGCTCTGCCTGTATCTGCAAATGTAGAGATAACAGGTAATGTAGCTGCCAAATGTATAATACAAACAACTAAATCTGGTGCATACGGAAACCCTATTGCCAGTAAACTTAGTACAACACCTGCCGATGGTGGTGTATTACCTATAATTAGATATGATGTGTCTATTGCAGATTCATATACAGCCAATATAACCCATCCAACAGCGTTTAGCTCATCGCCTTCACTATCTGATACAGTTGCATGGACAGGCAGTACAAGCGTTACTCAAACGTCTGTTTCTGGTATGTCAGCATATGAAGCGGCAAAAACTGTTGTTGGAAGTACAACAATATTTGATTTAACGCTAGCAGGGTCTACTTGGTTTAGCACTGCATCAAGTGCTACATATGGGTCTGCAAAGCCGTTTCCAGGTGGAACATACACGTCCGTTGTGCAGGCCAGTTGCATTGCGAAATAACATAATCATATTTCTTTTACTCTGGGCAACAGCACTTTCAAGTCACGAAATGACGCCTGCTTACCCAGAAGTAAAACCTTCTCACGTATTAGATGTGGTGAAAGTTGAAATGTCTTTGTTTAATTCAAGAGAAGAAATCCAATATTATCAAGTAGACTTATTTGATTTAAATTGGACAAATATACCTTTTTCTACAACCTACAGAATAATTAAAATTGCGTACAAAGAGAAAAAGGCATTTAATGTGTATATTAGAAAATCTGACATGGATGAAGCTGTATATTTGTGCACAACTTCAAAAGTTAGAAAATCAAACAAATCTAAAACACTTATTTCATCAAGAATATGTTCAAGATTAGATGGTGAGCCCGCATGAGACTTGCGTTAATATTTTGCACTCTAGCAAGTACGGCAATAGCAGAAAATAGCTCTTTGTCACTTGCGCTGCCGAGCCCACCAATGAACTACCAATCTGACAGCTTTTCTACAGGCAATATGAGGTGCAGTAATGCTGTTGGTGGCGGAGTAAACCTTGAATACGGCGTTACAGGCGTTTTATCTGGATTAGATAAGAACATGAGGGGGAAAGATATAGGCATATATGCACGTATCGTAATACCTCTTGATAAACCAAAAGCACGTATAAATTGTGACGATTTATACCAAATAGAGCTAACGCAGCGTAAGTTGGAAATACAAAAATTACGTGACGAAATTGAAGCTTTAAAGAAAATGCAAAATGTTGATACAGCAATGGAATTTGAAAATTAATGGTTGATACGATTAAAATTGCAGATGATATTGATGGCCTAGCGGATCGCCAGATCAAGGCAGGGGGCATGAAACTTACAATGGGCTCTGTTATGGCTATATTTGCATTTTTATCCACAATAGTCGGAGGGTTGTACGGCGGATTCGTTCTATATCAAAAAATTGAAGCTGTAGCGGGGCTTGATTTAGACGAATATCAACAGAACATGAAAGTTATGGATGCAAAGATTGTTGGTATATCTGAAAAAGTTGAAGAAAGTGTAGAATACACCAGAGACATTAAAAATGGCTTAAAAGATGATATACTACGCATAGAGCAACAAACTGATAGAATTGAAGATATGGTGCGTAAATCCGAAGACAAAGTAAGGTCTATGATAGACGCTGCCGAGGTGCGCTTTGAAAATCAAAGAGAACGTGTTAGAGTATCCCAAAGTGGGTCAATGAAAGAACTGGAAGATAAGCTAATGGACAAGTTGCAACGCGCACTGGATAACCCTTTAGCAGATTAGGTGTATTATGGATGAATTTAAAAAATTTGATGTGGATGGTAACGGCACGATTGATCGTGAAGAATGGGATAAGCTTGAACTTGAAGATAAAAAGCGAAGGCTAGACGACGAAGACGCGCAAAGGGACGCTCAAAGAAGAATGACCTGGTTTGCTTTAACAGGTATGCTTTTATATCCATTTGCAGTTGTTTTAGCTGATTTATTCTCTTTAATCGAAGCCGCCAAGATATTAGGGTCAATGGCTTCTATTTATTTTGTGTCTGTTGCGGGCATTGTATCAGTATTTTTTGGAGCTAACGCATTAGCGAAAGGTAAGAAGGAATGATAGCAGGTTTAGGATTATTAGGAAAAGTCGCTGATTTAGCAGGGACAATGATTGAAGGCAAAACTGCCGTTAAGCAAGCTGAAGCGCAAACTAAAATGAAGATTGCAACTGGCGAGCTTGATTGGGATTTAGCCGCAATGAAAGCTTCTGAAAATAGTTGGAAAGACGAATGGATAACACTTCTCTTTTCGATCCCGTTAATTTTAGCGTTTTGCGGTGATTGGGGCAATCAAATTGTTGAAGCAGGATTTTTAGCGTTATCGAACATGCCAGGATGGTATCAATACAGCCTTGGGGGCATTGTAAGTGCATCAATTGGTATGCGCGGTGTTAGTAAATACTACGGGGGCAAAAAATAATGTCATTAGTTGAGAACATTAATAAGCGTAAGAAAAGCAAAACGTCGCGCTCCAAATCTAAATCAACTATATCTGATAGCGCATATAAGAATATGGCTTCTGGTTGGAAAAAAACTAAGAAGAAAAAGAAAACTGCCAAAAAGAAAAAGGGTTGAACCATGAGTGATGCAATGAAAAAACTTCAAGATAAAGTTGGAGTTGGCGCAGATGGACATTTTGGTAAAAATACAGCCAAAGCTATAGCACAACATTATGAGCTATCAAATGAGCGAGCCGCGCACCTTATGGGTCAAGCGAGCCATGAAAGTGGCCATTGGCGGCATACCAGGGAAAATTTAAACTATAGCGCTGAAAGCATGATGCGCGTGTGGCCAAGTAGATTTCCTGATTTAGCCTCATGTGAAGGGTTAGCTAGAAATCCGAAAGCATTAGCTGAAAACGTATATTTTGGCAGACTTGGTAATGATACTAAGGAAAAAGCAAGTTTATACGTTGGGCGCGGATTTTTACAACTCACCGGCTATTCTAACGTCAAATCGTTTGCTAGTGACATGGGCTGCCCAGAAGTAATTGAAGACCCGTCTTTACTAGAAACAAATTATGCGTTTGAAACTGCTTTATGGTTTTTTAACAAAAATAAATTATTTGATATAGCTGATGATGGTGTAAATGAAGAAACCATAAGAAAGATCAGTAAGCGTGTGAATGGCGGCTATCATGGGCTCAATGACAGGATAGAGCAAACAAATAAAATTTACGAATATCTAAATGGGTGAATTTAAACTTGTAAATTTTGCTTTTTAAATATACTAAAACTTGTGGGCTTTTCGGGCATGATTGGCCCACACGAAACTAATGAATAGTTTGATCATCTAACATGCTATCTTCATCTAATTCAATAATACATTCAGCCAAAGCTTGCATGACTGCATGTTTGCCTACAATCATTAATCTTTCTGCAATGTAATTACATAAATGCTCTAATTCATCATCTGCGTCTTGTGTATGTTCGCCGATAATGTCCAATGTTAGTTTAATTTTAAATTCAGACACTTGCTTAACCTTAAAGACGGGTTGTGCCGGGAGAAAGGAAGGAACTGGCACAACCCTAGTAAAGCGAGCGTTACACTTGAGCGAAAGTGTTAGGAGGAGGAGAAAAAGCTCGCTTAATTAACCATACTATAAAACTATTATACTTAGCAAGGTTCTGATACTTCAACAGCCAACGCAGCATACCCTGCCGCGTCAACACTGGAATCAATATGAGCACCATTTTTTAATCTAGCCATTTTTAGCAAAACCATCATATTACAAACATCAGTAGCGGTAAATTTATGGTCTGTATAAACACTCCATAATTCAGCTATTTTGTTAAAATTTTCTTTTGGCGTCCCATACACTTGTTCTCTATCGCCATTAATTAAATCTAAAGCTTCCATTAAAACATTTGATCTAATGTTTTTGTATTTTTTCATAATTGATCCCTTTGTTTGGCCTTGCCCGAATTATCTGTAAACCACATAAATCCATCATTGATTGCAATATGTCCAGAGCTTAACAATGATGTTAGTGCTTGTTTGTAACTTGTTTTTGGATTTGACACGCTACTACATTTTCCAATGAAATGATCTTTAACTGTTTCTTCAGAAATACAATGATACATTCTTGGCTCTGGCCAACCAACTCCACCTGGATTTGGATTTCCTAAACCTTCTGATCTTAATTGCTTAAAGACACTCCTTAACAAAGTCTGGTTTTTGCCTTTAATCTGCGGTCTATTAGCTTCCTCAATTTCTTCAGCAGAAGCTTTTTCTATTACGCATGTAGTAACGGGGTCGCCATCATCATCATGCCCAAGCTCTATAACTTTTAATTTAAAGCTAAATATCGCACCTGTTTCCATATCCCTTTGCTTGGTGGCCTTTGCAAATCTCATTCCAGTTTCTTCATTATAGTCTAATTCTATTTCGGTATCTGTTGCGGCTCGCAGTGAGCTATGCCCCCTTGCGCCTGCTGCTTTATCTTTACCAGAGTGATGTACTGTAGCTACGTGAGCGCCAGTTAATTCACGTAATTTATCACAATTACCTATAAATTTTGTCATATCTTCTGGGCTGTTCTCATTTGCCCCAGACATAGCTCTTGAAAGAGTATCAATAATTATCATCTTTACAGGCCCGTGTGAGCGTGCAACTTCCCTACACAATTTGCTTAATATGTTCATATCTACATCTGCATCAAGCATATTTACAGGTGATGGCCTAACAGCTAATTTTACGTCCTTATGGTCTATATAGTGTTGGCGCATAGCGACAACTCTATTATGGAACGCCATACCCCCTTCAGTAGCTAAATATAAAACACTACCGCCATTTACTTTGTTATTATTCCATGCCTCATTTGCACCAATATGCCATGCAATATCTAAAACAAAGAATGATTTACCGACGTTAGATGGCCCATAGATTACTGACATTTGACCTTCGCCAAACCAACCCTTCATTAAATAATTGCTTGCCAGTTGTGGCTTTGCATCATAAGGGAAAAACACCTGGTTTAAAACACTTTCAATTTTAAGCGCTTCTGCTGTTTTCTCTGGGCCTTGCTCAAGCCACATATCTGAATAATCCCAACCTTCTATGTCAGGTAGTATGTATTCTACACCATGATCTTCTTGTGCTCGCTCACATGCTTTAATCCCTGCCTCATCGTTATCGCCTGCAACAACGAACGTACAATTGGGCTTGGCTTCCATTAAGTTACCTACTACGGCAGGTATATTCCCCGCATTAAGCGCGAATACTACAGGTTTACCAGTTGCTTCATGTATACTAGCGCAAGTTGCCCAACCTTCAGCTACATAAGCAAAATCAATAATCTTGCCGCCAATAACGCTAAAGTTACCGACAACAGGCATTTTATAAGAAAACTTTTTCTTACCATCATTTGTAATAACTTGGTGGCCAACTTTATTGCCTTTTGGGTCAATAACTGGAATGCATAAGTTATCGCCATCAACAATTGCGTTATTTAAGTTTAATTTTTTACTTTCCAAATATGGATGCGTAATTGTGCTCTCCCTTTCTGGCCATTGTATATCATCAGTGCGTCCCACTTTTACAGTATTTTCACTTACTTCTGTAGGCCAAAGTGACATATCCCTCATTCTGTCCTTTATCTGTTTGAAATCATTACATTTTCTACAATGTACTAAAACCTCACCATTATGTTCTTTTATCCAAAATCTGTCTACACCAGAGCAACTTGGACAAGGACCATGAAACTCACCTTTAGTTGTCTTTTTTAATTCCAAAGCCTGTATTATTCTTGGACTGTATTCTCTCCAACTTGCTGTCGGATACTTGCTTTCCGCGTTATTATTATGTAACATATTTATATTCCTTTTGGATGATTTTGTTCTTATGCCCCCTGTTTTGCTGTTCTTGCAGGGGGCATAATAATTTTAAAAAGGAATATCGTCGTCAATATCAGCTGCAGTCGGCGGAGCTTGTGCAGCTATACTTTTCGAAAATGGATCATAAGCCTTGTTATTAGTTTGCTTTGCGGGCTCATTGTTGCCAAAAGTAGTATCTACATTTGGAGATACAAACCCATCAACAACTCCAAACGGGTCGTCGCCACCTTCTAATTCAGCTAACTTTAGAACTTGCACTGCTCTTAACCTTAATGACACGCCATTCAAACTTCCAGTGTTATATGGAACGATTACTACCGCAACATTAACAGTAGAGTTTGACGTTAGCATAAAGTCGTCTGGCAATCTGTTTCTCGCCGCATCAACTTGCCTTGGCGGCTGTGTAATGTCGCCACCATAAGACCCTTTAAGCTTACATTTGCCAACAATATCATTATCATCATTGCGCTTATAAGGTAAATTAGTTGGCTTATCAGGCCACTTTCTCTTTGTATCCATTGCCGCCGCATTTGCATATGCTTGCGAGCAGACTTGATGTAACTCCTTTGCTTGTGCATCATCTAACTTAAATGACATTTCGAAAGCCGCGCCCTCATCAAGTGCATGGCACTTAACGCTTTTATTTTCTTGTGTATCAAATTTATATGTACCATTTAGTCTAGGGTACAGCGCGGTTACACCGCTAATCATATGTTGCATTTAACAACTCCTATAGTAATACGTGACACCCTCACGCTGGGATAAATTAAATATCTCCGTCCAACCAAGGCGGAATATTTATTATGTCTAAATCTGCCCAACCAGTGCTAAAGTCATCAGTCTCTTGTGCACGTTTGATTTTTCGCAAAGTCTGCATCATTTCTTGTCTAGCAAACTTTTCATACTTATTTGACAATTCATAACATGCAACTGCATGTGGCTTTTCTTTTTCAACTGCCATGAAAATAAAATTATTTATTTTTATGCCTTCAAGCTCTAAACAATACCTGTAAAAACTTTGCTGTAAATCATACCTAAATGCTCTTACTGCCTTTTCAAAACCCCTTGGACTTGCATCCTGGCATGTTTTTATATCAAATAAAATTCCTGCCGATGGGATAAAACCATCGGGCCTTGTTTTGAGTGCTAAATTCGTTTCTGGACAAGTAACCAGGAATGATCCTTCTGCTATCATGTCTTTATTGTTCAATAATTTAGCTCCCATGTCATGGTAAAAACATTCTTCACTCATGTCACATGCTAAACCATAGTCAGAGGCGGTCAGTAGGAGCTTATTTTGCTTCTCAGCGTCTTCTTTAGCTTCACTCCAGGCTTTGCCGCGCCTTGTTTCTGGCCCGCAAACAATTAAGTCTTTCTCAGGCTCTAAGCACATAGCATGTACTGCCGTTCCTAGATCAAAAGCAGCGCTTTCTTTACGCGCTTTACCCTTCCAATGAAGTAGTGTTGAGCTCGCCACAGCCTTTAAATCACTGGACGATATGTTTTCGTGAGCATGGTATTCTTCATTACTCATCTTATCATTTAATATTAAAGTCATTTCTCTCTCCTTAGTTTATGTTTTCTGCTCCATATAGAGCTATAAGCGCGGCTTCTGCACGTCCGTCGTCTTTAACTCTGCTAAATAATTGCGCGTAGTTTGGAAATCTTTCCATTGCTTTACTACGGCTTACACCTTTATCACGATTTAAACCAAAATGTTTCTTCCATTTTGCAGGCGTCACAAAATGTACTGGCGTTTTCTGCGCGGCAACTGATGCTTGTAGCATCCCATAACCTTCACCAAATCTAAAAACACTTGATACACCTTGCCCTGGCATTGCCCCAACACGCTCAATGATGGCATATCTATCTGACGTTTCTGGTTCAAGAATGTCTATTAAAGCATGACAATCTATAATATTTTTACCTGCATGGTTTAACATTATAGGCATATCATGCATTTCTAGTTTCTTTGTTTTTGGCCAATAAATAGCGATAGCTCCGCTATAACCAGGATCAATACCAAATATTGAAAGCATGTTAATTTTCCTATTTTGGGTCCATATCTAAAACTAAACCATGACCGACAGATATGGCAGACAAATCTCTCTTAGGTAAAATTACCTCAACGCCTTGTTTGCTCGCTTGCATTAGCGCTGCCATACGGACAAATGCCGAAAATGATAAACCACTTTTATGAGCAGCTTCACTAATTGCTACCTCATGGTTTTCATCAAAACTTATTAATCTTTTCTTATCCATAATATTCTCCATAAATATAATATTATTTATATATATAAATAATATATTAGCAACATACTAATTGCTGTTTTCTACCATTTTTATTCGTTTACCTATCCAACGCATTACTGGAACTGCCATAGAATTACCCATAGCTTTATATCTATGACCATTAGGGCAATCATCAGGCTCTTTGCCGCGCCAAGATATTTTAGTGTAATCATCTGGAAATCCCTGCAATCTTTCAACTTCTCTTGGAGTGAGCCTTCTAACTACATGGTCGTAAACTAACGGCTTTGTTTCCCAATCTGCGCCACCCATACCATATGATGCAGTGATGGTGTTTACATGAGTTTGCTTTGTCATTGCTACAGCGTGAACATCTGTTGCAGTTTGACATGGTGAAAGCTCTACAAAAGGCTCTACTTGGTTGCCGCCATTCTCAGGCTTTCTTCCAATCCAATTCCCAGGCAATGCATAAGTTATAAGATCAGTTGCATCCTTATGATCTCTGGCTTTGACTGTACTTGCAGTATCATCTTGTATGTAATCCCCAAAGCCTCTCATTCTTGCAGGAACTAAACCAGAGCCCCTTGCGCCAAATATCTCCTGGTTACTTGCCCCAATACCGCCAGAACCTTTGGCGGATTGAGATAGCGTTGGGTGGGGAAAATCCCCATCCCAATGCGAACCTGTCTTTCTTGCGGTAACTAAAGCGTCTGTCTCTACTCTGGAGTTTCCTGTACGACTGAAAGGAGGGCCGACTGTAACTGTTGGGGCAATTCTTTCCCCCTTTTCTCTGCTCGGTGGAGTATCCCCAGACATGCTTTCTGGCTCAAATAAAACACTTGCGGCACTTCGCCAATCTCCAAGACATCCGACAACGAACACACGTCGGCGTCTTTGTGGAACTCCGAAGTATTGAGCGTCCAACACTCTGTAGGCGAACCCATACCCGATTTCCCCCAACGCCCCGATGAAGGTTGCAAAATCCCTTCCGCCGTTACTTGACAGGACACCGGGGACATTTTCCCAGACAAGCCATTTGGGCTTAAATCGTTCAGCCATTGCAAGATAGGTGAGCATAAGGTTTCCTCTTGGGTCCGATAATCCTTTTCTAAGCCCGGCGACGCTGAAGCTTTGGCATGGCGTCCCACCAACGAGAAGCTCAATTGTTTTGTCATTATTCCACTCCTTAAATTTTGTCATGTCTCCATGATTTGTTATATTTGGATAGTGATGCTTTAGCACCTCAGAAGGAAATGCGTCCACTTCACTAAACCATTGCGGTTCAAAGCCTAAGTCATGCCAGGCTACAGTGGCAGCTTCTACTCCAGAACAAACTGACCCATACTTCATTCGTCAGTCTCCTTTTTAAAATAAACATGGCGTATTGTTTTTTTGCCCTGCAAAGACCCAATGAAAGGTAATTGATTTTCTGACACTCTGTCCACAAGGCCATGATTATAAAGAATATTTAATTGTGGAGCAACGAGCGAGACGCTCAAACCAGTATTCCTGGCGATCATTGATGTAGTGTACCTACCGCCGCGATTTACTGATCTAAGTATACGTCCATGATTTTTATTCTCAGAATTTTCCAAAAACTTCTCAGTTTTACGAGCGACGTTCTTATTAGCAGTTGCCGTTGATAAATTATGCGCCTTTCTGCCTACATACAAATCTTTTCTCAAGCCTAACCTGATTTGCTCTTTTTCAAATTTTTGTAAATCATAAGAATAAATTATCTCACGCCAATTTGACCTGTCAGTGCTTCTTAATCTTTTTTCGAGTTGATCGGTATTTTTTGGTGGCTTTTTAGCTTCATCTGCAATTTCTCCAACAAATCCTGTTGCTCCTGGAGAAACCATTTGTAATACTTCCGATCCCTGTATGGGTCGGGGTTCTTCATGTCTTCTATCATTAACCTGTTCATTTTTAATGCCCTGGTTGTCATTTGATACGCTTCTGAAACTTTCATTATTATCTCCATTCATTTTGTTTTCCTCATAATAAAGTGACCTTTATTATCTAATGCAGGTATTATTTCCCGCTTTCTACTTTGCAGGCGATTAATCCTTTTATTAAAAACATCATTTAGAATATTTTCTAAATGTTGTTTTGTGAGCAGCTCTTTCTCACAGTTAATATAGCTATTCCATTTTTGCTTGTTCAATTTTTCAATTCCTTTCAACGATTTTTTCATTTTATTATATAAAAATTTCAATCCGATTGTACGATTTTTTGATTTTATTTAATAAAAATTTCAATCCGATTTTACGATTTTTTCATTTTATTTAATTTTTATTGCACTCTCCTTATCCTGCCATGATTTTTAAAATTTTTTTGATTTTTTTTATTTTTTTGGTCGAATTTTTGGTTTTATTTTTGGTAAACTTGAAAAATCCGTTTCAATACATTGACCCATACTGTCAGGATATTTTTCATAAATTTTATAATATGCGTCTGGCAATGCATCGCCGCAAAGGTAAGCGTTTTTATATAAAGTTTTATGTTGTATTTCGACGCCGCTTACAACGTAAGTTAAAACTAAAAAAGTATAGAACATTTTATTCACCCCAAAAAAAACCTTGCTCGCAAATCAATGCAAGCAAGGTATTAAATTAATCTTCAATTATTGCCAGATCATCTAATTCTAAATAATCCACAATATCCAATTCACGCATTGGATAGAAACGCATTTTTTGCCCATTATCGTTTATGATTGGTTTGCCTTCATCATCAACGATATTTAAAACAATTTCATCTACTTGAATTTGCCAATCACTTGCAATTGCAAGTGAGAGCCAAGGTTCATTTTTTACAAGATTATTCGTCATTTTTCATGTTCTCCAAAGTATGTTTAATTTTTTCGATGCATAATATGCCTAATGATAATTTTTTAAGATTATCGCCAATAAAATAAAGATCGGTTATATTTGGTTCATTTTCTGAATTATCTATATCAGTTAATTTTTTTATTTCATCGCCTAAACCTTCGTATTGTTCATCGATAAAATTTGAAATTAGATACTCAATAAAATGTAATTGCTCACTAGTAGCAACGAAATCATATGTATCATCCCTTTTAATACGATTAGAGGTCATATATTTTTCTTTAATTTGCCAAATTTTTTCATATTCACTTTTCATTTTAATTCCCCTTGTTATCTTCAATAAATGCAAAGCCGCCGCCGTTGCCTTCTTCATCTTGTGAAATTACAAATTTAACTTGATCGTGTCCATTTGACAAAATGAAAATTGGAAAATCCGAACCGCCAAATTCATCTTCTTCAAAATAAAAGTTTTGAATTTTACTTCCGATTAATTGGCTATAATATTTTTTCATATTCATTTTTCATTCTCCTTTTTATCTTCTTTATTTTGCGCTCTATCCCATGCAACGCAAAATTGCTTCATCCACAAATTCTGATTATCATTTAAAATGTTTGGATCGCTTAAATATTCCATTGCATCAACGCATTCAATATTCTGATCAATGCAATATTTTAAATAAATTCTTGTTAAATAATTGGTAGTAATCCCATAATATTCAAAAGGACAAACGGCAAAGCGCCCCGTTTCATCCATGAAAGGGTCTGTTATCCATACGCCTTCATGCTCAAATTCTAAAAACTTATAACTTTTTGCAAATGTAATAACTTCTTGAAAATCATCGGTTTCTAATAAGTTTTCATCCCATTCATCTAAGTGGTTATAACCATCCGAATTTGCAACCACAAAACGCGGTGCTAGTTTATCGGTGTAACCATAAATATTTTTAGAATTTATAGCGCGTGTTTTTTTACAGTGACTATCAACCCAAATATGTAAGCCGTTCACCTGAAAGCTAGCCAATTCGTCATTATTATAGCTAGTGCACGCCCAATCATTAGGGATTTTTAAATCATCGGTATAATTATCAAATCTCATAGCGTTGCTTTCCTATCGATAATCATACCATCAACAAAATCTAAAGTTTCACCTTTAGGCGTATCAACAAACCAATCATAATTTTTTTGATAAACACCAAAACCCAAATCAAATTGGTTGCTTGTTTGGTTCATTTTTCTTTTGGTGGTTACAGTCTCATATCCACCATTTCGCAATTGAATACAATTTTCATCCCAAAATACAATTGTAGTATTAACGTAAACAACTTGTCCCTTGTTCTTATTCCCTTGGAAAGTTGTTCTATAGTTACTTAATTTATCCATTCTTGGCATTGTCTATTTCTCCTTTTTCAACAATATCTTTAATTTATACATATTATACATATAGTCAATATATATTAAACATATATAATATTTGACAGTAATTAAATAAAAGTGTAAAAAGGTAAGTATAGGAAAAGGAGAATAAAAAATGACTAATTCAAAACTAAAACGCATTAAGCGCCGCCGCCAAATGAGAAATGAAATATTGTTAATGGGTTTATATGACTTTGCAACTCTGGCACTTTTCGTTGCATCAATGATTGCAACTGTCTTTATTATTGGGGGGCATATGGCATGATAAAAGATGAAGAATTAAAAATGACAACTAAAGATGTTGTAAATTGGTTTGGCAATCGCGGTTATTGTTTAGAGAAGTTTAGCGGTTTAAAATTTAAAGCCGTTACAAAGCAAAACGAAAATTGGTTATTTATACTTGATGATTGTTTTGAATATGAAGGTAGCGACGAAATTGAAACCTACTGTTTAGATAGCAATTATTGTGAACCATATGACGCATTTAATGCAAAGGGTTTTGATTGGTCTATTGATAATTTATTAAATAAAATTGAAGTGGGTGTATAAAATGGATAATGAAACAAAATTCATTGAATTTTTACAAGCCGCCAGAAAGCCAAATGATAAAGATTGTTTAGCGTCTGATTTTTTAAGACACATAATAAAAGAGCCGCAATTTTACGCGGCTTTTGAACATTATACTTACCAAATGATCAGACGCGGTAGGGATTTTTGTTCTCCTTGGATGGTTGCCAATCGTGTCAGATGGGAAAGCCATTTAAAATCAGATGAAAAATATAAAGTGCGAAATGATTATATTGCACTTTATGCAAGGTTATTTATGGCGCGTAATATTCAACACCATAATTTTTTTAAAACTAAACCTATGAAAAGGATCAAGGGATTATGATCGATAAGCTTTTAGAAATACATGAAGATCAAAAAGATTATATTGAAAGCTTACATTGGAATTTAAACTTTATAATCGGAGAATTGGAACACTTGCAAAGGATTTCCAACCCTTCGGGCTTTCAAAAGATGGTTTTGAGCCAAAGGGAATTAAATGCGATTAAAGTCGCAAAGAATAAATTATTAGAAATTTGGAGGGCGTAAAATGTCAAAAGAAAAAAAGCAAATGGTTGAATTGTCAGATGAAGAATACAAAAGCCACGAAATGAGAAAGGAATTTTTTGAAGATCGTGAAAACGATATGAAGAAAAATGAAGCTCTATTGCAATCAATGACAAGTGGGCAAAGGGAAGCAATTGAAGACACAATTAAAGCCTTGGATGATGCTTTGCAAATGATAACAGAATGCAATGATTTATATTTAACCCAAATAAGCAAATTGCATGAAAGCTTTTATGCGTTGCAAAATAATTTTAGGGTTAAGCAATGAATTGCGAATTATGTTTAAGGCATGTTTTTGAAAGGAATATTCAAGAGCAATGTGGATTTTATATTTGCCGCTTTTGTTTTGGCAAATATTCAGATGAAGAATTGAAAAAGGAAAAGGAGAAAAGCGAATGAGCATTAGCGGCGGTTATGATGATAGGTGTTTAGATTTGGTTTGGGATGCTTTGCACGAATGGCAATTGGTTGCACTAAACAGATTAAGCCAAGAAAAGCATGATGAAAAATGGGATGACATTTGTTTAGCAATGGCTTGGATTGAGGAAGAATTGCCAGACGTTAATTATGTAGGGACATACCATAAATCCAAATAGTATAAATATAATAACGATAAGAAAAGCCGCCTTTATGGTGGCTTTTCTTTTGTCTTATTTACTTGTTCGGACAATAGCCAAATAATATTAAATATATTTAACTACGTTAAATATATTTAATATTATGAGCTTGTAAAGGATTTGCATGAAATTAATTAAAAAGGAATTATAATTAATTAAACATAAGCCCGCTTTGGTGGCTAATCTATTGATTAATATTGTTAAGCATTTGTTAAGCATTGTTAAGCAAAAGAGCGAAGGCAAGGGCAGGAAAAATCAATGTCTATATATGGCTGCCTATTATTGGTAGGGATTATTTAGGTCGTATTAAATGTGTATTAAATGTGCAAAAACAGAGACACCGACAACCACACGCGAGCGCGTGCGCGTAATTCATTTGATAAATATTGTCAATATATTGCAAAAAATAGTAGGGTAGGGGGGTACTTGAATACCCCAAACGATATGCATAATGTCCGATAATATGTATTATGTTAACTTTCAACATTATTTGTATTCGGATTTTTTTGACCCCCCCGCCCAATAAAATATGGGGGGTAGCCCTGTTTTGCACCTTTTCACATACCGAATTGCCCCCCCCTGCCCCCCTTGCATTACAACCCCATATTAGCGTAAAATTTAAAAAAAATGGAGTTGAGCAAATGGCAGGTAAGCCGTTAAAGAAGCGTATATTAGATGAAATCAAACAAAAGGGTGGCGCAGATTATCTTTTTGAGCAAATAGCGTCTGGCAAAACTATGACGCAGTTGGCCAAGCAGTATGGCTGCAATAGGCAATATTTTAGCACATCGATAAATACTATACCTGATTATGCAAAGGCATTGGTAAGAGCTAGGCAGGAAGCGGCAGATGCTTTGGTCGAGCAAGGTTTGGAAATGGTTGACGATTTGGACGGGAGCAGTAGCAATAGTGAAATATCAGCTACACGCGAAAAAGTGCAATGGCGTAAATTTATGGCGGGATCGTATAACCAGGAGAGATACGGCAATAGACCCCAGACGAATGTAAACATTTCGATAGGTGATATGCATCTTGATGCTTTACGCAAAGTTAATTCCGATGTGGCGGCAAATAAAACAAAGACAATTGATGCGGATTATGAGGATGTAACCGATGAGTGAAAATCCGTTAACAGAGTTTGTAATGCGGTACCGGGACAATCCTGTATTATTTGTTAAAGAAGTGCTTGGCGCTACGCCATATGATTACCAGGCAGAGTTTCTTGACGCTATTGCCAAAGGTGAGCGTAAGATGTCAGTGCGTTCTGGACACGGCACTGGTAAGTCAACGTCTGCATCCTGGGCAATGTTATGGTACGTTTTATTGCGCTTCCCTAATAAAATTGTTGTTACTGCGCCAACTTCTAGTCAGTTGTTTGACGCATTGTTTGCCGAGCTCAAGCGTTGGGTGAACGAGTTACCGCCCCACTTGCATCAATTGTTGGTTGTAAAGTCAGATCGTGTTGAATTATCGTCCGCAGCGTCAGAAGCGTTTATCTCCGCTAGAACTTCTCGCGCTGAAACGCCAGAAGCCCTAGCTGGTGTGCACTCAGAAAATGTTTTGTTAGTTGTAGATGAGGCGTCGGGTGTGCCAGAAAAAGTGTTTGAAGCTGCGGCAGGGTCAATGTCTGGCCACAGTGCAACGACAATTTTGCTATCTAACCCTACACGATCATCAGGTACATTTTACGAAAGCCAAACACGTATGGCAAAATCCTGGTGGACGCGGCGTTGGTCATGTGTTGATAGCCCGCTTGTTTCTGACGAATTTGTTGATGAAATGCGTGAAAGATACGGCGAAGACAGCAATGCTTTTCGGATTCGTGTATTAGGCGAGTTTCCATTAGCTGATGATGATACGATTATTCCGTTTCATATAGCAGAAAGCGCAATACATAGAGATATTGAGATTACACCTGATATAAAGCCAATTTGGGGCTTAGATGTTGCGCGGTTTGGTACAGATAAGACTGCATTGTGTAAAAGATACGGCAATGTTGTTACAGAAATCCGAGCCTGGCAAGGGCTCGATCTTATGCAAACTGTTGGTCGTGTCATGGCAGAATACGAAAGTTTATCGCCAAGCGTGCGCCCAAGTGAAATACTCGTTGATAGTATTGGTGTTGGCGGGGGTGTTGTAGATAGATTACGTGAATTGGGCGCACCAGTGCGCGGTGTTAATGTAAGTGAAGCACCTGCTATGGGTCACACATATATGAATTTACGCAGCGAATTATGGTTTAAGGCAAAGGGTTGGTTGGAAGATAGGTCATGTAAACTGCCCAAAGACGACCAATTATTGGCGGAATTAACTGCAATTCGGTATTCTTTTACATCATCGGGCAAAATGAAGGCGGAAAGTAAGGATGAAATGCGTAAAAGAGGCTTAAAATCGCCCGATTTAGCCGATGCTTTGTGTTTAACTATGGCTTCGGACGCAGCTACGGCATTATCAGGCTCAATTTCCACCTGGAAACGGCCAATTAAGCGAAATTTAAAAGGAATTGCATGAAAAAAAATAAATTTGTTCATTTATCTCCGAAAATGAAAAATTTAGTAATGGCTAAGTGGATAAAATACTACGTTAGCAAGGGTTTATCCTTAGAAGATGCACAATATGCTGCCGAATGGCGCTCTGGAAGGTGGAAATTATCAGATAGGATGCGTATGGTTCTGGATAAAGTAGATAAATTGTGATAAAGTGTAAAAAATTAAGCAAAAAAAGGTCAAAATATGGCTCAGAATAACTTTTTAAGTTTCCTTAACTCCCTAGACAGGGGAGCAGACGACAGAAACAGCATAACGGAATTTTTAGCCAATATTTTAACGCCTGGCGACAACATGGAATACGTTGGTGGCCAATTATTAGGTGCGGATGGCAAAAGGCCAGAGAATTTTGGCGAAAAAACTAGTTACGGCACGTTAGGGCAGGCTAATTTTGAGGGAAATGACCGAGTTAAGCGCGGATTATTGTCAAAAATGACTTCTGGCATGTCAGATATGAATAAAATCAACGCAACACCGCCTGGTTATGGAAGCCGAAGGGTAAATATGCGTCCAGATGCGTTAGATATGCCATCTACAAGCTACTCCCCAAACATGCGTCCTGATGCTTTAGACATGCCAATAACAAGTTATGCACCAAATATGCGTCCAGATGCGTTAGATATAGCTCCAATAGATTATTCTCCAAGAACTAGGCCTGACGCATTAAATTTACCAGTAACAAGCTATTCACCGAACATGCGTCCAGATGCGTTAGATATGCCTGGTACAAGTTATTCTCCTAATATGCGTCCAGATGCATTAGATATAGCTGGCACAAGTTATGCACCAAATATGCGTCCAGATGCGTTAGATATAGCTGGAACAAGCTCTGACCCTGCATTTGATAAATTTTTTGAAAAAATAACAGGGGATGTATATTATTTACCCATATTAGACGCAATGACAAAGGGCAGAGAAGGCTCAGAAAAAGAAGCTTTAAAGTATTTTTATTACAACACTGACCCACAAGTATTAACAGAGTTAGGTTTAATGTAATGTCAATTACGACGTATGCAGAATTAAAATCAAATATAACTGATTTTTTAAACAGGGATGATTTAGATACAATATCTCCTACTTTTATATCGCTTGTTGAAGCTGATATGAATAGGAATATACGTCATTGGAAGATGGAAGCGCGGTCAACGGCTGAAATTGATACAAAATATAGCGCAATACCTGCGGATTTACTTGAGCCTATTAGATTTCATGTAACAAGCGGCGATACAAACCCACTTGAGTTGATTTCTCAATCGCAGCTACTATCACGACAAGCTCAAAGTCTAAATACATCAGGAAAACCAAGATATTACGCTTTAACTGCGGGTGAATTACAGGTGCACCCAGCGCCAGATGGCGTTTACGATGCAGAATTATATTATTATCAGAAAATTCCTGCATTATCTGACAGTAATACAACTAATTGGCTTCTGGACGAATACCCAGATGCTTATTTGTATGGAGCTTTGGTACACTCAGCCCCATATTTAAAAGAAGACGCTCGAATTACTACTTGGGCGGCTTTGTATCAAAGCGCCGTTGACGCAATTAATGCAGTCAGCGATCAAACTAAATATGGCGGCTCTGGTCGTCGCATGAAAATAAGGGCATATTAAAATGAGTTTTTCAAACGA
>Ga0181388_1000067_pt1 | contig 31073 bp, 47 predicted proteins | sample 11SPOviralmetaG_FD_130120 | JGI IMG/M metagenome (GOLD analysis project Ga0181388, IMG submission 130120) | Marine viral communities from the oligotrophic San Pedro Time Series (SPOT) site, San Pedro Channel, CA, USA - 11 SPOT_SRF_2010-05-17 | ecosystem: Environmental > Aquatic > Marine > Strait...
GGCAGAAATGAACAATGCGCCACAAGATGAAATACGCGAACTAAGCAAAAAGGTATTCGCCGCAGACAATCAAGTGAGTTCTGCGTCAGTAGAATTAGGCAAAATAAATAATGCTATACAAGAACAGCGTGACATTGCAGGAGTTAAGCAGGTTAGCGATTGGAAATTTGGTGACGATACAAGCCTAAGACCGCATACGTCAGAAAAGTTTTTTGTTGACCCTCTGGATGATATTAGAAGCACTGTCTATCACGAATATGGTCACACAGTGCATCAGGAATATAATAGGGTAGCTTTTCAGTATAGTGGCAATGAACCTGCCTTAGAGCAGGTGTTAAAGCGATTAAATCGCAAAAGAGACAAGATGCAATCTACAAAGTATATGCAAAAAAACGGCTTGGAATGGTGGGCAGAAAGTTTTAGTTTACATAATATGGGGAGACAGGACTTAGTAGACCCTAGAATGAATGCGCTAATTGCGGCTATAGCAGACTCGCCTGTACGTTTGTCGGAGCAAGAACTTCAAGCAGTCGTTGATAAAGCAGACAAAGAAATGAAGGCGAATAAGAGGAAGAAATAATGGCAGACCTATTTGATACAGCATTAAAGTTGTCACAGACAGAACCAATGACACAAGAGATTATTGACGCGCTAGAGTCATTAGCGGAACTAGCAGAACCAGACGATGCTAGAGGTTTAGGCATGATCCTAGAGGGCGCGTTGATGGATTTTAATGACAGTATAAACATGGAGACAGAAGAAGATGCCTTACGGTAAAGGATCATACGGTTCAAAGGTCGGCAGACCTAAGAAGAAGAAGCGCAAGACGAAGAAGTAATGTGCTAAACTAACATTTTATTTAACTACTCCAAGTGAGGTTCGTACACATGAGCGATGAAATCATGGAAACACAAGCTGAGACTGAAACAGTTCAAACACAGGATAAGACGTTTACACAGGAAGAATTAGATCGCATTGTTGCTGATCGCATTGCTAGAGAACAACGCAAGTTTGATAAGAAGCTAGGTGGTATTAACTTAGATGAAGCTAAGGAACTACTTACTCAGAAAGAACAGGCGGAGTTAGAGCAACAGAAGCAACGTGGCGAGTTTGATACAATCCTAAAGCAGACTGTCGAAAAGAAAGAAGCAGAGATAAGCAGTTACAAAAGCAGATTGCAGGAGACGCTGATAGATGGAGCGTTGACTACAGCCGCGAGTCGTAACAATGCAGTCGATGTTTCGCAAGTGACGACACTATTGAAAGGCAAAACCCGACTAGCCCAAGATGGCACAGTCGAAGTGCTAGACGCTAATGGAACGCCTAGATACAATGATAAAGGTGAACTGTTATCCGTTGATGATATGGTGACTGAATTTTTAACTGTAAATCCACATTTTGTTAGAGCGTCACAAGGCGGCACTGGCAGTATGGGGAACGCAGGTGGGAGTACATCGAAGCCCGAAAAGTCGGTGGATTGGATGGTTGAGAACTGGAGTCAAGGCGGCAAAGAAATGTACGCTAAGATGAAAGGGAAAACCTAATTATATTTACCCTATTTTAAGGACTTTTTATTATGGCTATTACAATTTCAAAATCAGTAACTTCTGGTGGTTCTACTACCGAAAACATGAGCAACCTATTTAGCAACATCGTAGCGCAAGCACGATTCACTGCTGAAGAAGGTTCATTGATGGCAGGTCTAGTAAAGACTTACGACATCGCTAACGTATCTGGTACTACTATTCAGATTCCTAAGTATGGCACTATCACTGCGGCTGACATCGCAGAAGAAACAGACCTAACTGCATCGGCTTTGCAAACTACTTCAACTGACGTAGCTATCAAAACTGTTGGCGCATCTGTTCTACTTTCTGACCTTTCTACTATGGGCGGTCAAGGAAACGTAGCGGCAGAGGTTGGCACTGTACTTGGTAACGCTATTGCTAAGAAAATTGATGCAGATATTATTGCTCAGTTTGATAATTTCTCACAAGAAGTTGGCGGCGATGATGTTGCTATCTCACCTGATACTATCTTTGAAGCTGTTGCAAAAATCCGCAACAATGCTTACACAGGTGAATTGGCTTGCGTTTTAAACCCATTGCAGGCATTCCACTTAAAGTCAGCACTTACTGGCAGTAATGCATTTAGCAACGATGTTGCAAACGAAGCTATGGTTCGTGGCTTTATCGGTAGCATTGCAGGTTGTAATGTGTATGAGCATTCAGGTGTAGCTATCGACACTAACATTGCTAAGGGTGCAGTATTTGCTCCAGAGGCACTAGCTATGGCACTCAAGCGTGACTTCACTGTTGAAGAGCAACGTGATGCGTCTGCTAGAGCAACTGAGTTAGTAGCAACTGCATACTATGGTGTTGCAGAACTAGAAGATGGTTTCGGTGTAGAAGTACGCGGAAAAACCAACTAGTAGTAAGTAATATGAAACCCCCTGCTTCGGTGGGGGGAATCTTTTTTTCTGAGGTTAATATGGCGATTACATATAGAGGCGAAAGGTTCAGTGGCTATAACAAGCCTAAAAGGACATCTGGTCATAAGACTAAGTCTCACGCTGTGTTAGCTAAAGATGGAGACAAGGTAAAGCTGATTCGTTTCGGTCAGCAGGGAGCAGATAACAAGCCCCCTAGAAAGAATGAAACACAGGCAGACAAAGCAAAGCGAGCCGCATTTAAAAAGCGTCACGCAAAGAATATAGCCAAAGGCAAGATGTCTGCGGCATTTTGGTCAGACAAGGTGAAATGGTAATGGCGTTTTCAGAAGATAAAGACTTGCAAGAACTAGTGCCGGATATTCTGCAACTAGGTATTAATACGTTTGCTGACGAGCATACAAGAGCGCAGTCAGACATAGTACGTGAACTACGAATACAGTGGTGGGACAGAAAGGGCATTAAGGGCGAGATGAATGCCGCTTACCTTACTGACTCACAATTTACGCGATGTGCCGCATACTTGGTTCTATGGCGTTACGCGCTACCCCAACTGACTAACTGGGTAGATGGCGACAGATTTCAAAGCATGATTACTTTTTACAAATCACGTTACGGTGAGGAACTAGAAGCGATCCTGCGCGATGGTGTTAGATACGATGCTGATAACAACAGCACAATCACAGAGAAAGAGAAACAAGCACACCATAGCGGCAGGTTGACTAGATAGTGGATTTCACTATACGCGACAATCTAAAGCTAATTAAGCTAACCCTTAATGGTGATGAGCCTAAGAAGGCTATAAAAGACGCGCTACTGCGTACAGGGCAGAAGGGTGCAAACCTTATACTTAACAGGACTGCGAAAAGCAGAGGTATACAGGATGCGCCTTTTAAGGCTTACAGTGAAAGTTATGCCAAGTGGCGAGCAAAACGAGGCAAGACTAGAAAGCCTACCTTGTTTAACAAAGGTCAGATGCTTTCGGCTATAAGGGCAAAAGCCAGTAGCGAGAAGGCGACAATATTTTTTAGTTCTGCGGCAGAATCTAAGAAGGCGGCGTTCAACCAAAAGACGCGACCTTTCTTTGGGTTTAGCAGAAAAGACAAAGGAGAACTTGCGAAGTTCTTTATAAGGAATCTGAAAGTATGAGCATAAGAGAGAAGATAGCTGACAATCTAGTGACTACACTGCAAGGCGTTACACAGCCTGTTGCAGTTAAGTATGTAACCAGAGAACCGTTTGATTTTGAGAAGTTATCTAACGCTCAGTTTCCTGCTATACTTGTCAGATCGGCAGATGAGGATCGCACAGACAGCACTGTTGGCGGTTCTTTATCGCAAAGGATGGCGACAATAAACTATGACCTAATCTGTTATGTCAAAGGTAGCAAGATTGACACAGCTAGGAATCTGCTTATTGAAGCTATTGAAGAAAAGATTGATGCAGACAGAACGCGTGGATTAAATGCACTTGATACACAAATTCTAAGTATTGAAACAGATGAAGGTTCTATTGCCCCTGTTGGGGGCGTAATTATAACGCTAAGAGTTCTTTATAATTATACTCGCGGCACACTTTAAATTAATGAGGCAAGAAAATGGCTATAGTAACAGGGCAAACAGGAATAGTAAAAATAGGCAGTAGCGCGGCAAACGAAAACGCAGTTGGAAATGTAAGGTCTTTTAGCATTGAAACTTCTGCTGACACTATTGAATCTACAGTCATGGGTCAGACTGAAAGAGAATATCTGCGAGGTCTTTCAACTGGCACAGTTTCTATTGAAGCATATTGGGATGAAACTGATGAAGGACAACTTTTGATGGATGAAAGAGCAATAGTATTTTTTGAAATTTTCCCTACTGGCGATGCGTCAGGGCAAGAGAAATATACAGGATCAGGCATTGTAACTAGCAAGTCTGTCAGCGCGGCATTTGATGGCATGGTTGAAGCTAGTTTTACAATTCAGATTTCTGGTGCTATCGCTACACCTTAATTAACAAAGGGGAATAATCATGGGATTTGCTAAAGAGTTGCGAGAAAGACGCACTGTAGAAGCTAGAGAAGTTGTTGTGCCAGAATGGGGTGACGAGTCTGGAGCGTTTAAATTGTATTCTAAGCCAATTACTTGTGCTGACTTACAAAAGCTACAGATAAAGCACCCTAACTTCTTAGAGAACACTACGATAGAAGCTATGGTGGATTTAATTATCATCAAGGCGTTAGACGAAGATGGCAAGAAGATATTTGCGCCTTTACAGGATCGCAAAGACTTAATGGAAGAAGAAACTTCTGTTATTAGTGAAATAGCTAATCAGATGTTTGCCGAGATAGAAACGCAGGAAGCGTTAGCAAAAAACTAAAAACCGATCACTTTCGCATGAATTTATATGTGTTAGCTGATCGGTTACACAAGACCATTGATGAGGTTGAGCATATCAGTATCACTGAGTTCAACGAGTGGATGGCTTATCTATCACTGCTAAATAAGGATCAAAATGGCTAATCAAAACATGACCATTGCCATAAAGGCAAAAGACTTAACTCAGGCGGCGTTGAAGAATATCAACACAAGCATGAGAAAGATCAATGCTAGTGTTTACTTGGCTCAGAAAAGATTTCCTAAATTATCAAAAGCGATTAGGTCTGTTGGTCGCGGTGCTAAAGGTTTAGTGGTCGGTCTAGGTAAATTAATTAAAAGACTAGCTTCAGTATCGTTAAAGATCGGTGCAGTTGCGGCTGTCGCAGGCGCAGGCATATTTGCGATGATGATAAAGTCGAGTATGAGCGCGACTGACAATCTAGCTAAGACCGCAAGAAAGATAGGCACAACCACTGAAGCATTATCTAAGATGCGTTACGCGGCACACCTAACCGGTGTAGCGTCAACCACAATGGACATGGCTTTACAGCGTTTCACAAGACGTACAGCAGAAGCCGCTAAAGGAACAGGCGAAGCAAAAGACGCGCTTAAAGAGTTAGGCATCAATGCAAGACAGATGCTCAAACTGCCGTTAGAAGAACAGATGCTTGAATTATCTAAAGCATTTGAAGATTTCAGTTCTGCTGACAAAGTTAGATTAGCTATGAAGCTGTTTGACTCCGAAGGTGTTGCCCTTGTTAATACTCTTGGTTTAGGCAAGGAAGCCTTACAAGAAATGATGGGCGAAGCGGCGGCACTAGGCATAGTTATGTCTACAGATGCCGCTAACGGTGTTGAGGATGCAAACGATGCGTTTAGCAAGCTAGGTTTCTTGTTTAAGGGCATTCGTGATCAACTGACTGGCGCACTAGCCCCTGCCCTAGAAGAACTGGCAACAGCCCTTAAAGACAAGATACAGGCAGGTATAGATGCCGCAGGTGGTAGCGTAGAGGACTTTGCGCGAATACTTGCTGTCGATATTATGCAAGCAATAATGACTGCACTGTCTGGACTGCAAAAGTTTATCAATGGCGTAATACGCACATTCAATGAAATCAAATTAGCCGCATCTGACTTTACTGGTTTCTTTAAATCTGACGATGAAAAGAACGCGACACAACTGACGCGCAGAATAGAAAAGCTAAATGAGGCTATGGCAGAACGCCAAAAGCTGATTGATAGCACATCATCCAGAGCGCAACGATCCCATGAGGCGGCACAACAAAGAGATGCGGCAGAAAAAGAAAGCCTAGAAGAACTGTTGGCAAAAAGAACAGAACTAGGTGAAGTTGCCTTAGTGCCAGAACTTAATTTTGCCGATGATATTAATGGGTTTCTCGGCGGTCTGGTTGAAAAGTACAATGCTGTCACACTAGCAAAAAAAGGTGAAGGTGAAGGTGGTGATACTACCGGTGGTGATGACGATCCTAACAAAGAAGAAAAAGAAAAGACAGAAGAACTAACTGCTTTTCAATTACATCATAAAGACTTGTTAGCGAAAGGCGATGAAAAATACTTAGCATTTAAAAAGAAAAATGCAGTTGATAAGACAAAGGCTGTTATAGGCGGACTTAGTGAACAGCTTAAAGGCACAGGTGCTATAAGCAAGAAACTTGGCGCATTAGAGAAAGCGGCGGCAATTAAGAAGGCATTGATAGCTACTTACGAATCATCAGTAAAAGCGTTTTCTGCGGCAGGTGGTTTTCCGTTTGGTATACCTGCGGCGGCTATGTCTATAGCACAAGGTATGGTGCAGGTTAATGCTATTAGATCGCAATCCTTTGATGGTGGCGGCTTCACTGGTCATGGCGCAAGAACTGGCGGTGTAGATGGTAAAGGTGGATTCAATGCTATACTACACCCTAACGAAACTGTTATTGACCACACTAAAAGCAGTGTAGCATCTGGGTCAGGTGATGCAGTTATCGTAAACCAGACCATAAACGTAACCACAGGCGTTCAGTCGACAGTTAGAGCAGAGATTGCTAACCTTATGCCACAAATATCTGAAGCGGCTCAAAACGCAGTTTTAGAGGCTAGAATGCGCGGTGGATCATACAGCAAACAATTAGTGGGTCGATAAAATGGCAATACTTTATCCTAGAGATTTTCCAACCGTTAATGGTAGTAACATCATCGAGAAGATGACTATTCGCCAAGTAAACGCAGTAGCAGTACAGCAATCGCCTTATACCTACCAACAGCAGATACAGGACTTCGGCGGTCAGAGATGGGAAGCTGAAGTGACCATAAGACCTCTAGCCCATAATGAAGCCTTAGCCTTTCAGGGGTTTTTATCAAGTTTAAAAGGACAAAAGAATACCTTTAAGCTAGGCAATCCATTATCTGTAAGCACTAACAGCGACAGTGATATTACTGTTAATGGCACTTATGCACAGGGCGATGATACAATTAGCTTTACTGTTGAATCACTAAAAAATGCTGTTGCAGGTCAATTTTTTTCTATCAACGATAAGCTATATATTTTTTTAGAGGATATGCCATCTGGCACTGCTACAAAAGCTATATCTCCACCGTTAAAAGAAGCTGTTACAAATAACACAAATTGCGTTACTAATTTACCGCAAGGCATTTGGCGTTTAGCATCTAACAAAGTTGATTGGGATATAAGCAAAGCAGGTTTATACAGTTTCACCTTTGCTTGCGTAGAGGCACTTTAGATGGCTAGAAATATAACCACAGATTTATCAAATGAGTTTTCAGCAGATACGCTAAGACCTTATTACGCCTGTAAAGTAACATTCCCAAACATACAAGGTAGCGGTGATGTCGTTTATAAGATGTGGACAGGTAATTTCCCTTTGACTGTTGGCTCGGATACCTTTGAGGGTCTAGGTGAGTTTATAAGTGTAAGCGATGTATCAGAGACATCGGATATGTCAGCATCAGGTTTAAGCATTTCTATTGTAGCTAATCCTACATTCCTTACAGTATTAAGAGATAAGCAATATCAGGGCAAGTCTGTTGAGGCTTTTGTGGGTGCGCTTGCTGACGATAATACTTCAGCAGGTCAGTTCAAGTTTTTTGAAGGCTTTGCAGATCAGTTGCTATTCTCTATGCAACCAGAAGCCTGTATTGTTACGCTTAAAGCAGAAAACAAACTTATTAGATTATCTAAAAGCAGTAACAGGTACTACACGCATCAAGATCAAAGAACTGAACACTTTACTGATAAAGGGTTAGAGTTTGTTAATGTAATACAAGATCAAGAGGTACTTTGGGGGAGAACATAGAATGCAGTTTCAAAAAGAAAAGATTGATGGATTGCAACAAGAATTAGAACCATTGCTACAGGCGCACTGGGAACAAATCGCGCTAAACAAGGATAAGATAAAATTAAACCCTGCATGGGATGAATACATCAAGTTTAATAATCTAGGCTTGATACACTTTTACACAGTCAGAGATAAGCAGGAACTAGTTGGTTATTTCTGCGTAGTAGTAACCAAATCATTACACTATAAAGACCATATTTTTGCTACTTGCGATATAATCTATGTCAAGCAAGATAAGAGAGCAGGAATGACTGGGTATAAACTTATACAATTTGCAGAACAAGACCTAAAAAAACTAGGCGTTTCTGCTTTAGCAATTAACACAAAGGTACACGCGCCGTTCGATAAGTTGCTGAATCGTATGGATTACAATTTAACTGAGCGACTTTACACAAAGTATATTGGTGAATAGATGGGTTTCGTAGTAGCAGGAGTAGTAGGCGGATTCGCGGCAGGTGCGGCAGGAGTAATTGCAGGTGGACTATCTAGCCTAGTAATTGGTGCGGCGGTAGGGTACGGCTTAAAAGCCACTTTCGATTATGTCATGGACAGCATGATGGAAGATTTGTCTGTCGATACTATGGGTGGTCGTACTGTTACTAAGAAAGATTCTACAGCTACAAGAAAGATAGTTTATGGAACAGTAAGAACTGGTGGCACTATTGTCTATCAAGAGAATTCTGGAACTGAAAACGAATTTTTGCATAATGTTGTCGTTTTTTCGGAAGGTGAAATTAATGAAATTAGCGAAATATATTTTGATGACGTTAAGGTTTTAGGTTTAGTCAATGGGGTTGTAAGGTACTACAATAAATATAGTACCAATGCTGACGGTACAGCATCACAATTTAGCGATGTTGTTGATATAGAATTGAGTAATGGTGCATCTACAAGCAACGCATTGACTAACCTTGCAACTTCTGAAGTAGAGTGGTCGGAAGATCACAATTTAAGCAAAATCGCACACGCCTATATTCGATTAAGATACAGCGATGAAATATACACTAATGGCTTTCCAAAGATAACGGCTATTATTAAAGGCAAGCATCATTACGATCCTAGACAAGATAGCACTGCAACAGCTTATAGCGGCAGTGGAAGTCAGAGAATAGATAATCCTTCTACATGGGAGTATTCTAGCAACTCTGCCGTCTGCGTCTTAAACTATATGCTCGATGATCGCATTGGTTTAGGTGAAAGCCTAGATGCCTTTGATGCACCTTCATTGCTAGCATCTATGGATGATTGTGATTCCGATGCGACTATATATAACAATTTAACGCAGAAAAAATATACCTGCGATGGCATCATTGATTCTAAGAATAGCCACAAAGCTAATATTCAAAACATTCTTACCTCTATGAATGGACAGCTTTTATATAGTGGCGGTAAGTATCACGTTAAGTCTTATAAATATGACGATCCCCATAGTCAGGTTGTTACTGAGGATATGATTCTTGGAAACATAGACATAGCGACAAAGGCAAGCCGTAGAAGTTTATATAACAGGGTCAAAGGAAAGTTTGTTTCAGAAGAAGATAACTATGTGATGACTGAGTACCCTACTCAAATTTATTACGAAGCAGGAACTACTAATTTACCCTTTGAAATAGACGATGGCGAGACTCTATACCATGAGTACAATTTGCCAATGACTACTAACCACATTAGGGCGCAAAGATTAGCGCGTCTTACTATGTTGCGATCTCGTATGCAGAGCAGTATTAAGTTTTCTACTAATGCTAAAGGACTGCTTTACACAGTAGGCGATAACATAAAGGTAACTAACAGCACTTTAGGAATCACTCAAAAGATTTATCAAATACAGAGATTAAATGTTCGACCAGATACAGAGAAAGGTCTTACAGTGCATATCGAGGCTAAAGAAAATGTAGAGGAATTTTACAATTGGGCAATAACTGATGTTTTAGATTTTGACAGTGGACAGACCGTAAGCCTTTTTTCTGGAGCAGTTACAGCCCCTACTAACTTACAGCTCGAAGCCTATTATGAAAATAATCAATCTAAAATGCGAGCTTCTTGGAATGCTAGTTCATCGCAGGGAGATATAATTTATAAGGTGTTTTACAGAAAATCTAACACTTTCACAAGGCTAGCGCATGAGGCATACACATACGATACATTTATTGAAATTGCTGTCAAAGATTATTTAGAGGGAGAGGCAGTACAAGTTTTTGTTCAGGCAATGCGCCAAGCATCAGGCGTACATAGTGGCTTTTTAAGTGGAACTACAAAAGCGGCTAGACGAGTAAATAATAATCAAAACTTTATTATCAGAGGAAGTTTTGCTAATCCTAGTGTACAGCAAGTCACAGAGTTATGTGCCGCCGCAGGTATTCCTATTGATGCAGGTAGAGAAGTTACCTATTTGCAGGTTGATGATAATGGTTTAGTGCTAAACGCTATTGATTTTGAATTTGAAACAATGTCACTTGTACCAATTACTACAAAAGTTAAAAACGATGTTGTTGGTTCAACTTTTGGCAATCAAGTAGCAAACCCACATTTCAACAGTTTGGCGCACTGGGGATTTATAAATGATACTGCTACAGAATTTTCTATTGATACTGCAAATGAAAGGTTAGATTATCAATCAACAGGTAACGTTTCTGCCTGTTTACAGTTTATTGGTAATGTAAAAGTTGGCGCAAGATACACAGGGTCTTTTAATGTTAATAGCCTTGTTGTCGTTGGTACTAATAATTTATTTTTTACAATTAGAGATTTTATAAATATTGAAGATAGAATTGTTGATATAGACATTGTAGACGCTGGTAATGGGACGCACACCTTTAGTTTTATATCCCCTTCAGACAGTTTAGCAATAGCCTTTGTATCTGTAGCCGAAGCCGGATCATCGGCAGTATTTGATAATGTAATTTTAGAGAGAGATGATGAACAAGCAGAGCATAAAATTGTTCTTAGTCTGCCCCCATCGGTGACTGCTGATGTTTCTTGGACTTATAGTGTAGAGGATGATAATCAAACAAATACTTTTACAAATACTAATAGTGTTGGGATAGTTGACGAGTCAGGGGTTACTCCTAGTTTTGTTGGTTTTGATGACAGTTTGCAAGTCAATAATCGAAAATCAGTAGAAGTAGGATTAACTAGAGCATCAGATTCAATAGGGTTTTCACAATGCGAAATCACAGTTACAGCTAATTGGACGCAAGTTGTTAGTTTTGGCGGTGTAAACCATGACGTACCTAAATCAGCAACAGAAACAGTAGTGCTATCAGCTAGGGTAAAATAATGAGTTGGATTAAAAAAGACAGAAGTGTATCTGGTCAAACTGTTGTAAAAGAAAGCGTTGCAGCTGATAATCTTAATTGTGTAAAAGATGAGTTCGATATGGCTAGTGCTAGCCCAGAACATCTACCAACACAGCGATCTGTAAGAGATTATGTTAGAACATATGCTACCGCACCAGTTATTGAAGGACTTCAAGAAAATCCAACAGATGCTTATATTGCTGGGTTGTTGCAAGCAAATAATATAAGAATAAAACAAGGTGAATCTATTTTATACTTATATGTCCATGCTGGAAAAGTCAGGGATTCTAGGTCTGTCAGATTAGAGGATAGGAGTTTTACAATAACAGAAACTCAAAGCACTGAAATTGATGTAGCTAATGGAATTACAAATTACATGAGCAATATTGATAGACAAGGTGAAACTGCTTTTAACCCTTCAGTTTGGATTTTAACAAGTGGTGTTACAAAAACGGCAGAAAAAGATGCAGTTGTTATTAATGGTGGTGTAAGCGACTATGTTGTTTCTTGGTCGGGCATTCAATTAGAAGTAGGCACAACTTACACTATTTCAGGAAATGTCACTGCAACTGATGGAACAGGTTGTAATTCAAGAGTATATGCAGGATTTCCTATAAATGTTTTATCAGAATCACATATAGGGCAGACAACAGGTGTTTTCACACATGATTTTGTTGCATTAGCCGAAAACCATATTATTGGATTATCAGGACGAGCAGGAAGCAACTTAACTGTTAAAGATTTTGCTGTTAAAAAAAATCTTACCGAAAAAATTGTACGATATGAAATAAGATTAGCCTACCCTGCTACTTTTAAATTTAAAACAACAACCTCTGTTGAAGCGAATCTTGCAACCTTAGTCGCTACAATTGGTGGTGTAAACTTAAATGCAAATACAACAAGTTCCGAAACAACAGAACCACTAGTTATAGAGTACAAAAGGTCAGCTATTGGACGTTCAGGACAAAATATAACAATTATTGGAGTAATGGAAGAACAAGTAACAGTGAATGGCGAACAAGTAACTATAACTAATGAAGTTGTTAAAAGTTTTTCTTTATATGTGCAAGTTTAAAAAACGGATAAAGGTATAAATAATGTCATGGGTTGATAATAAACCAACAGTATCAGGCAACTTAATAATTGATGGAACGCTTGAGGCAAAGCACATTAAGGCTACTACTATTACTGCTGACAAGTTTAGCGGTGCGGTGCAGGAACAATACTGGTCATACACTGATGATGTAGATTTAGCATTTTCTTACAGCACTTATGTGACAGTTCATGAATGGACTTTTCCCAAATGTGAATTAAATATATTTAAAGGTCGCCATGTAAGCTATAACACAGAAGGCTACATGAACACTGGCACTAGCACAGAGTACACAGGTAAAGTTTATTTCAAACTAGAAGCAGAAGTTCCTGCTGTTCAATCATCAACTATAATTGGTCAGGCAACCCATATAGCAGTGACTTCAGGTTATCAGCTAGTATCCTTAGATGGATTCATTCCTTTGAACAGGATAGGCAGTGGCGGCAGTGTAGGGCTTGTAGGTGGTAGCTATAGAACCTATAAGAACCTAAAGTATGATCCAAGATACTTACAAGGCTCGGATTTGGTTACTAATGGTAACTTTAATTCTGGCACTGCCAATTGGACAATCGGTGAAGGCACACATTCATCTGGTTATGGTGCGTACTCTTTAGCTACAGGCGCATCTAACAAAGGATTTTCCTATCAGGCTATAACAACTGAGGTTGGAAAGCTATATCAGGTCACTGGCAACATTGTTGATGGCGTAGCTAGTGGTGAGATCAGAATATCATCATCTGCTGACCTTGATAACAATAACACAATAGCAACAAGTACAGTGCAATCAGGATCGGCTTCTGTAGATTATGAGTTTACAGCGACAGGAACTACCACTTACATAATATTAAAAGCATCAGGTTCAGCCGCATCGCAGACGGTTGGCTTTGATAACTTAGTTGTTAAACAGTATATTGATAAAACATTATTAGAAATTAGCACTACAGGCGGTCAGATTGTTGCTCAAGGCACACCTGCAAATATATATTATCACCCTTACAGCGGTGCATCATCAGGCAGTTGGCAGGTTGTAGATACGCACATTAGAAGTGATAGGACAGTGCCTTATACTAATTACTTTAGATACAATGCAGATGTATATGTTGGTTGGTTTAATGACTCTATAAAGCTGAGATTAAGGTGCTTAAATAACGCGGCATTTGGTAAGACTTTGACGCTAAACAATTTAAAAATATTTATGGATAGCAGGATAGTAGAATGATTGTAATCGGTTATCAAAAACTAGTAGACGAAGAAATCGTAGATGTTGTCTTTGAAGAGCATGAAGATAGAGAAGATGCTATTGAATCAGAAAACAGACTAATCGCTAGTGAATCAGAGTTGGAAAATCTGATACAATACTTCTGGGCTATTAAACACGAAACAGGCTATAAGATAATGGCTGTTAAAGACAAGACTATCGAGGGCTAAACAATGTCAGCAGGAAACTACGATATAACAATTGATCAGGGTTCAGACTTTGCCTTGTCTGTTACGGTTAGTGATGACGGCAATGCTAGAAATTTATCTGACTGGGACGCTCGCGCAAAACTAAAAGCAACACTATCATCGACAGACGCAACCACTATTACAGTAAGCGAAGCAAACGCGGCAGATGGTATTCTTGTCATGGCACTATCGCACACACAGACAGCCGCTTTAGCTATTGGTTCATACGTTTATGACCTTGAGATATACAAAGCTGACGGCACAAAAGCCACAAGACTGCTACAAGGTAGAGCAACTGTCAGAGGTGAGGTAACTAACTAATGGCAACTACCATTACTGTCACTGAGGATGTAACTGAAGTTACCGTCACAGAGACTACAACGCAGTTAAACATAACTCCACAGGTAACAACTGTAGGCGTTTCTGCTGTCGATATTACAGCCGCTAACATAGCAAGTTCGGTCAGCCTTACACCTACCGGCAACATTTCTGCAACTAATGTGCAAGCAGGTTTCAATGAATTAGCTAGTGAAGTTGCGTTTCTATCTGGTGCTGATTTTACGGGTGATGTAACTATCTCCAATGGCGAACTTACTGTAAACGGTAAGGTAGAGGCAGAGTTATTTCAGGGCGATATAGACGGTGCTGTTCACTTCAAAGGCGCAGTGGCAAGCGGAGCAACGCTAACAAAAGGCGATGTGGTATATATCTCTGGACACTCAGGGCAGAAAACAGAAGTTGATAAAGCAGATGCAAGCGACAGCAATAAGATGCCAGCTTTCGGTATTGTTGCGGCTGACCCAGTTAGTCAGAATGTAGACGTAGTAACTTTTGGCACACTTAAAACTATCAATACTAGTGCTTATTCTGAGGGTGATGAATTATTTGTTTCTACCACAGCAGGACAAATAACTAGCACAGCACCCTCTGGCGAAGGTAATCTTGTACAAAAAATAGCCAAAGTAGTTAGGGCAGGTGTTAGCGGTAACATTAAAATCATGGGTGCAGGTCGCACTAACGCTACACCTAATCTTAATGACGGCAATATCTTTATTGGTGATAGTAACAACCTAGCAACAACTGCTAGCTTTGCCACACAAGTAGCGTCAGCCGATATAACAGAATCACAAATAACCGATCTACAATCCTATTTAACAACAGAAACCGATCCAGTTTTTTCTGCACACGCGGCAAGCGGTGTTACTTCTACTAAAATTGACCAATGGGATACTGCTTATAGTTGGGGCAATCATGCAGACGCAGGATATTTAACCTCTGAAACAAGCCATACTGACGTAGTAGTTGATGGAGACTTTACATCAGCAGGATTTATTAAGCGAGGTGCATCAGCAGGAACTTACGAGATAGCATCAACAGTATCATTTACTGACCTTGATTGCGTTAAAGACGAAGATGATATGGCATCTGACAGCGCAGGTCATGTGCCTACGCAACAATCGGTTAAAGCATTTGTAGAAGATCAAGAAAAAATACACATTTATACCAGAGATTACCCAAATAATTTTAGCTTGGGCAATTCTTATAGTGATATATTTGAAGAGTTTGAAACTCCTACATATACAGAAAAACGATTGCATGAAATAGATATAAATCTACATCTAATAGGCGGTAGCACTACTGATAATGATGGATCAATAATAGTTGAAGCAGAAGTTCCAACAGGCACTACTGTTTTTTCGTTAGGTAATGCTACACGCTATGGCGGTGGACAACAATCCTTTTCAGGAATTTTACAGATAGATGGGGATGTTACAGATCAAGTATCTGATGGTGGCAGTATTTCTCTTAGCACTAATCCATCAGGTGATTTTAGTAGTAGAGGAATATATGGCGTTCACTATGATCGCGCTAGTGATAAAACTCGCATAGAGTATAGCGAATACCCAAGTGCGCTTATAACTAATGAACCAACAGAGTTGTTTCACGATCCATTTAGATTTTCTACATCTGGCACATTTATAACTGTCGATGATATCTCCTTAAATGTATATGGCGCAGGTCAAGATACACAGCAAAAATTAACCGCAAGATTTGGTTACATTTCTCAGGGCTTTAAATACCGAGTAAGAATGCGAGAGCAAGCTAGCGGCACAGATCAATTAATTCATAGAAAAGTAAAATATAAGCTAACGAGCAGGAAAGTGTAATGAAGATAGGTAAGTTTATATTAGATAAAAATGGTGCTATTCAAGAGATTGTTGAGCCAACTGTTTATGATACTTTTGCAGAAGCAAAACAGGCGGCAGAATCTCTTAAACTAGCGAACGCAAACAATCAGCAGGTACTTGATATATTTATGGCTGATGAAATTTCACCCGAAAGCTATCGCATAAGCGTTGTTTTATAGGACTTATTATGGAAGATTTAAAGCCAAGAGTAGCAAAACTAGAGTGGCAAGTTGAGGCTCACGCAGATCAGCTACACAATTTAACTAATGTTACTGCTGAACTAAAGCAAGAACTATGTGCTATTAACAGAAGTTTGCTACAGATTAAGTGGCTTGGATTGGGTGTTGCCTTAACTATATTTAGTGAGTCTTTTGGGCTTGGTAGTATATTCAAGATATTTGGAATGTAATGTTTAGGATTGTTTTACTGTTACTACTTGCATCAAGTGCAGTAGCTAATCAGCAAGAGGGTTCACTAAACACCTACAACGGTGATGGCTCAACCACTAATTCTAACAACACTACCGAAGATAACTCAACAAGCAACTCTTATTCTGGAGCAGGTGCGGCTAGTCAAATACCAGTAGGTTCTGCTATCTCTCCTAGCTACATGAGCAACGGAATAGAAACCTGTTTACAGGGTGTTGGTTCATCAGTGCAGACAGTGCTTTTAGGGTGGTCTAACGGTAAGTACAAAAGCGATCCAGACTGTAACCGCAGACGAGACGCATTAACATTAAACCAATTGGGAATGAAGGTAAGTGCTGTTAGCAGATTATGCGAATCAGTAAAGGTGTTCAGGGCTATGCTAAACAGTGGCACACCCTGCCCGATTTTATCAGGGGGAAAACTAGTGGTTGGTCGCAAAGCATTGATGGTGCTAAAGACTAAACCGGAAACTTACATTCCAGATTATAGTGATGACAAAGACTATTACGATTCACTGTTACAAATTGGCGAGGTGGTACAAGATGAAAAAGATGATGTGGACATTGTTGCTAAGTTCAGGACTAGCAAACAGTAGTGAACTTAATAACCTTATAGATTCATCATCTGCGATTGTAGACCAGATGAACAAGGGCGTAATGATGGTTGGCGCAGGGTTAGAATATGCTAATCATGGCGAGGCTTTATCTAGCGGTACAGTTCACCAGTCAGCACAGATCACATCAGCACAAGTATCAGCCTACAACAATGCGCTAGTTTCGATGTCTTACTATATGCCTTATGGTGATGTTAAACAGGTGCTAGAAGCTAAAGCATCAGAACACCTACAGCTAGTCGATGAGGCGGTAGATGTATTTACTGGCGCAGTAGTACAGATGGCGCAAGTACAACAGGTAGTAGAGATGGCAGAGACAGCCGCCACCCCCAACGAAGAAGAACAGGTGCAAGAGTTTGTTACTGCTAACGTAGAGTCTTTACAGATTACGCAAGAGACAGTGGACGATTACAACACTAGTCTTGAATCTATTGAGGTTAATGCTAACCAAGCCAGTGCATTCATCGCAGTTGCTAACAATGAAGATGCCGTTGAGTTCTTAGAGCAGGGCGCAGACAACAACAACACTACAGCTAGTCTAGCTACAGTTGCCTATGACGCTAACCAACAATGGGTAAGCATGAACTGGGGCAACAATAACGCCACTGCTGTTTTATTAAATGGGCAAAACTTTGGCTTAGACCTTTACATTACTGAAGCTGATATACTAGCCGCAGGTAGTGAGTCTGAGTTCTACCAAACAAGCCCGATGTCTATGGGCTATAATTGTTTCTTTGAGCAGGATTGCTAATGGGTTTAGAAGATACAGAATTAAAAATAGGTGGCACTAGCTTTAAGGGTGTCTACATTGCCATACTGTTTAGCCTAGCAACTACACTGGGCGGTGGTGTATGGACGGCTAGTAGCCTCTATAGTAGACTAGAAGCAGTTGAATCAATAACCATTCCAGACGTACAGCCTATGCAAGAAGAACTACAACTTATTAAACAACAGTTACAGGATAACGAAATTGGGGCTTTAAGCGCGAAATTAGCCACTTTAGGAACTAACCTTACAACTATTATGGATCAGCAGGAAAAGCTGTTAGAATTGAAATCTGAGCTTTCTACGCTATCTAAAGAAATAGAGGCAATGAAAGGTACAGTTGCGGCGGCAGAAGTTATTACAAAAGATAATGAAGATATTGCAGAGCGCATCAAGATTCTTACTAAGGAAGCAGAGGATTTGTGGGAAGCGGTGTCGTATCTCAGCAACCCCTATAGGTGATTTATGTGGCAAAATCTAATTGCACCAGTAGCCAAGTTAGCAGGCGGCTACATGAAGAACAAGGCAGAAGAGAAACAGGCTAAACACAAAGCCAAGATGAGCATGATTAAGAATGATGCAGATTGGGAAACCAAGATGGCAGAGGCTTCTAATTCGTCATTTAAAGATGAATTTTTCGTAATTGTTTTAAGTTTTCCTTTGTTTTTTATCGGCTATGCAGTAGGCGTAGATGACCCTGCTATCATTGACAGAGTAAAAGAGGGCTTTAATGCTTTAAATGAACTGCCGGACTGGTATCAATATTTGCTATTTATAGCAGTTAGTAGTAGTTTTGGCATCAAAGGTGCTGACAAAATAATGAAGATGAGGAAGTAACATGACAGAAGAAACTAAGCCAAAGGCAAAAGCAAAGCCTAAGAAAAAAGAAGTTGTTGAAAACGATTTTTTTAAAGCAAAAGAATTACGATGCAAGCACACTGGTAAAGACGGTTTTGATCCAGAGTTTTTAGAACTGCTGACAAAGATTAGAATCGAATGTGATTTTCCTTTTCCAATTACCAGTGCATACAGGCACGAAAGCCACCCTGCTGAACAAAGGAAAAAAGGCGTAGGAAGCCACCAACTCGGCAAGGCTGTCGATATATTATGTCGCGGAGAAAAAGCCTTAAAGCTAATTGAGGTGGCTCAGAAGCATGGAATCAAAAGGATTGGCGTACAGCAACGCGGTCTTAGCAGATTTATTCATATCGATTCATGTACCGAAGCAGACGGTAAACCCCCTGCAATCTGGTCTTACTAGCAGACGCACCCTCTCTCGCTGTCTGCGAAGCCCCTTAATTGGGGCTTTTTTTTGCTTCATGAAAACCAAAGTGTTGACATCTGTTAAGTAAACGATTAACCTGCTATCTCAATTTATAAATCAATGAGGATTTTTTATGACTGACTTAAACAAATTGACTGACTACGAATCCGGTGAGTTCGATTGTGTACATGGGCATCCTGCTAGGGAGTGCGAGTCATCGCGTTACTATGCAGGTTATGCTGATGCTTACGCAAGCGAGCAGAGTGCAACTTGGTATTCAGAGCGTAAATTTTTAGAAATCATGGGGGAAGCAAATGAGTAACGTATGGAAAACGCTATCTAAAATAGATGTTTCTAATCACATAGAAACAAAGGGTGGCTTGCACTACCTATCATGGGGGTGGGCTTGGTCTACCCTATGCGAGCATTATCCCGATAGCACTTATAGCTATAACGATGAACCTATATGGTGCGAAAAAACCAACACTGTAGAAGTTGAGGTCACTGTAACTGTAGAGGGTAAAGCTATATCAATGTGGCTACCTGTTATGGACTACCGCAACAAAGCTATTGAGAACCCCACTAGCCGAGACATATCAGACGCAAGGATTAGATGCCTTGTAAAAGCTATAGCGATGCATGGTTTAGGTATGTGCTTGTACATGGGGCAAACTAAACCGCAAGAGTTTACAGATGCTTCTAAAGAGAAAGAAGCCTATCAGGACATGATTGTTGACCTACTGCCTAGCGTTAAAGCTATCAAAGACGGCATAGCTACCAACGATTATTCAACAGCTAACGAAGCATGGAAAGAACTCACAAGCGTTGAAAAACAATTGCTATGGAAAGCCCCTTCAAAAGGTGGGGTGTTCAGCACTCAGGAACGCGCCATAATGAAAACATCAGAATTTAGACAAGCCCAATAGGAGAAGTAAAAATGAAAGTAAGAGTTAATGTAAGTATAGATTGCATGAAAATCGACAAGTCACGCATGAAGCAAGTGACAAAAAAAGATGGTAGTAAGGCGGCATATATTGACCTAACAACCTACCTAGACACTGACAAAAACAGCGAGTTTGGAGATCATGGCTTTATTAGCCAACAGGTAAGCCAAGAAGAACGTGAAGCAGGAACGCAGACACCGATTCTAGGCAACTGCAAGGTTGTATGGTCTGATATTGAAGTTCCAGAACCAAACCAAAAGCCAATTAATGTTAGGGAAGAACAGCAATCTTTAATGGATGATGACATTCCGTTCTAGTTAAAAACCCCACCCCCGAAGGGGTGGGTAAACCATAGGAGTATAGATGATCGAGAGGGGAAGCCCGATCACGATTAATTTACCACAGCGAGGACTAGAATGATACATTTTGGAGAATGTTTAAAGACTGCACAGTCGGACAAAAAGGTAAGCAGTTCCGAACTGGCTAGGAAATTAGGGGTTCACAGACAGCAGGTTGCTATCTGGCGCAACAAAAAGAGTTGCCGACTAGATACAGCCATCAAGGTTTGTAACGCCTTAGAATACAAATTGGATGAGTTTTGTAGCTTATAAAAGAAGCCCCCAATTAAGGGGGCTGTACAAATGCCGTAAAAACGGCGATACTTGTAGCACGACCAAACAAGTTAGGTGAGTATAGCATAGTATTTTAACGTACTATAATGTCTTTTAAAGAACAATCCTTTCTTGTATAGGTCACTAGTTATCGGGCTAGAGGCTGATGAATCCCTTAAATAAAACATCAGAGCGAAGTTGACCCTCTTGACATAGCCCCAAAAGCAGATCGGTTTCTGCTAATGGATAGATTAGATATTCGATACGATAACGATTATAACCGCAGAGTCGCGCAAGCCCTTTGATCTAAAAATTTAACTGCGACAGGTTAAAGGGTGAAACTTATCTGAAAAATATATATTAAAATATACATTCAATTACATAACAGGCGAGGCTTGACCGAGCCATACAACGAGGAAAGCACGATGAAAACAAGACACGATGAAATGTTAGAACAGGCAAAAAAATATCACAAAGATCATCCGGAAGTATGGGATGCTTTTGTTGACTTTACATTTGATAGAATTAAGAAGGGTTACAATAACTACTCTGTCTACTCAATCATGGAGCGCATCCGGTGGGATATGGGGCAGATTGGTGGTGATGGCATCACAGAATTTAAGATTGGTAATAACCACAGACCTTTCTATGCCAGATGGTTTATGGAACAATATCCAGAACACGCAGGTTTTTTTAGAACAAGACAGCAGAACAGTCACATGAATCCTGCAACTGGACTGGACATGAAACCAGACATGGTGAAATAAATGTTATTAAATACTGGCGACAACTACGAACCGGAAGAAGCTGACGTTATAGCATGGCAGAGAACCTATCCTGCCATCAATGTTCACCAAGAACTAAACGCTATGGAGTCATGGCTAGACGCTAACCCAACACGCCGCAAGACCAGTAAAGGCATTAAGCGGTTCATTAACTCTTGGCTTACACGCGCACAAGATAGAGGCGGATCACCACAGGTCAAGTCAAAAGCAAACAGCAGTAAAGCAATTAGCATAGAAGATAAGCTAGCCGATGTTGGATGGATTCAAAATGAAACCATGAAGCAACAAGCAAAGGATTTCTACCTAAGAACTAAAGGTTTTTATTTTGACGGTGAGAAGCGGCACAATGCTTAGATGGTGCGTATGGGTGGACAATATTGGGCATTATTTTGATGATCTAAATGAAGCGCATGAGTTCGCCCAAACGTGGCTAGACAATGATATTGAAGATGTAGTTATTGAAGCGGTAGCAGACAACAGGACAATCAATTAAGGGGATGAAAATGGGTAATATAAGACGACTAAGATACGAAGGAACGACAGCAAAGAACCTAGAGCGAGGCAAAGAATACACTTACAGAGAGTTTGCAGAAGAGGCAAACGTAGGCTATAGATGCATGGTTTCTCGCCTACACAATAAAAGATTTGTAAGCGATAAAGAACTAGAACCGCTTAACGCTCACAAGATACCTAAAGCATGGCGAAATGAGCCGGTGTTAGACAACAGTAGATTTGAACATCCATTTGAAATGGTTTCGCAGAAGTGGTTGAGCAAGCGTCTATGAGTCAAGGTGCATTTATAAGGATCAGGACAAGGCAGGAGATAGAGAAAAAACTGCCTTTCCTAATCAACGAAATCAAAGCATGGGATTATGAGAAGCCGCTTTGTATAAAGCTAGAGCAATATAGAAACCCAAGATCATTAGGTCAAAATGCGATGTCACATATTTGGTATCGAGAGATCGCGCAGGGTATGGAGAAGAAAGGTCACAAGGTTGATTATGAAAAGCCAGATGAAGCATGGAAGTTATGGCTCAAGAAACGCTTTCTAGGCTCGACTGAGATAACCATAGGCAAACATACCTTTGAGAAGATACAACACACTAGCGACCTAAACAGTGCTGACATGGCGCATTATTTAGATCAGGTGTATCATTGGGCTGATGAAAGGGGAATAAGGCTATCAATTCCAAAAGAAAGTGAATATGCCGAGATACTAAAACAACAGGAGAGTTAAGGATGTCAACCATAGACCCACGAACACTGTTAAATTTAGATATACCAATTACCGATAGACAGCGACAATACTTAGAAGCCACTATTGAAACTGGCTCACACACAAAAGCCGCCGCCAAACTAGGCGTTAGCCGCAGGGCAGTTGATCGCGGTATCAAGCTAGTAGAGGCAAAAGCCGCCGCAGTAGGCGTAGCACCCCACCGAGACCTTACCAGACAAACCGCAGAAGGGTTTGAAGCCAAACGAATATCCACAGCATATAAAGACGATGGTTCAGTTGCACTTCAATGGGTTATCCAAGAACCACTTAAACGCGATATGCGAGCAAAAATCGAAGCCTTACTGGATGGGTTAGTCGATGACATAACAGGGCTTAAAAAGCCACAGAAGCCCCCTAAAGAAGTAGATAGTGACTACTGCGCTATGTATCTTATAGGCGACCACCATTTTGGTTTATTAGCTGATGCAGAAACTAAGATGGCAGGTGATGAAGATAACTGGGACGTTAAGATAGCAACAAAGGTTCTAGGAAATGCTGTTGATCGACTAGCAAAAAGAGTTGGTAACGCGCATACAGGTGTTTTAGTAAACGTAGGTGATTTCTTTCACGCTGACAGCAGTGCCAATACCACCACAGCAGGAACGCCAGTAGACGTTGATACACGAATCGGTAAGACGTTCAAGCTAGCAGGTCGGTTGTTTCAGTTGCTTATAGATAAGATGCTAGAGACACATCAGGAAGTGGTTGTTATTAATGTTAGGGGCAACCATGATTCAGATATGGCTTGCCACTTGTCTAGTTGCCTAGAGTTACTATACGACAAAGAACCAAGAGTAGATGTGCTTAAAAACTACTCAAAATTCCTACACTGGGAATGGGAAAATAACTTGTTTGTATATCATCATGGAGATAGGATTAAACATGAGCAGATTTTACAGGCGGTGATAACTAACCTAGATGATGAATGGTCAAACTGTAAAAACCGCTACTGTCATTTAGGGCATATCCACCACCACATGAGCAGAGAAGTTGGTTCTATGCAGTTTAGTCATTGGGGTAGCCTAACAGCAACCGATCAATGGCACAGCGATTCTGGCTACGGAGCAGAGCGTTCTATGACTGCTATCGTTTACCATAAGCAATATGGTGAGGACTCAAGAGTTAAAATTAATGTGGATGCAGTTAAATGACTAAGATTTTAAAGTTTCCAGACGATAAAGGGGGTAGTGAAGGTGTTAGGGTTACTAAGGAGTTTTGCCAATCTTGTGGTGGCGGTCTTGATTTGTGGTCTGGTGATGATGGCGTGGCTTATGGTATTTGCACTGTCTGCGATTTTGAAGTTGGTAAACAGCCCATTATTCTTGTACAGGGTGCTGAGTAGATGGCTAAGAGAAAGAAGCGCACAATAGCCCAAGAGGTTGAGGTAGCGGCAACCTTACTGCAAAAGTTAGTAAGGATGAAGGCGGCTGATGATTGCGGCTACGCTCAATGCGTTAGTTGCGGCAAAATAGATCATTGGAAGGCTATGGATGGTGGTCATTATTTCAGCAGAAGGCATACAAGGCTTAAATGCTTTGAGGAAAATATCGCAATCCAGTGTAAAAGATGCAATATGCTTATGGGCGATCCGCAGGTGCATGATGCCTATCGTGATTACATGCTTGAAATGTATGGCGAGAGAAGGCTAAAGGCAATGAAGAAGCTGACCTATTTGCCGCCTAAGAAATACAACAGGGATGAGGTCATAGAGTTCCAAAAACAGCTTAAAGAACAGATTAAAGAACAAGAAAAAAGAATAAATGTCTACTAAAGTGTTGACAGGGTGATTTAGAACCCTTATATTTGTATTTCAATCAAACGAACAACGAGGAATACACATGACAGATTTTGACTACAGTGAGTACAGCATCGAGACTTTGCAGAACGCTATTGCTAGATGCGAAGATGAGATTCGCGACACAGAGAGCAGATGCAAAAGCTACTTAAAAAAGATCAAAAAACCTAGAGGTTATTCTGCTTTAAAGCTAGATTATTTTGCTACATACATCCTGCACAGCATTACTATGCTCAAACATTTAAAGCAAGAGATTGCCGAATGTGAAGAAGAAATAAAAAAAAGATAAATCAACAGCCCCCGAAAGGGGGCAATCAATCAATCGAGAGGATATAACAATGCAAGATTTTCAAAGAACTTATATGGACTATAACAAAGAGGAACGCATGGACAGCAACAACATCAAAGGCATTATTGCCGCAGTAGCTTTATTCGCTATGTATGCTTTTGTATCTACTATGGATTATCAAGACTGTTTGCGAGGTGCTACATCATGTTAATGACTTGTTTTGATGACTTTATCTGGCAACATATAGACACTATCTACCACACAGAAGATTCGCGCCTAATGGACTTATCTGACAAGGCTAAGGATGAGGCAGTACACATCTGGATGCACAGCCATAGAACTTGGTTTGATGACATCTATCCAGTCGCTATAGGCAGAAGCGTAGGCAAGATTGCAACAGATATGCTATTTGGTAAGAAGCCAAACAACAGCAAACTGATTGCTAACCTGTTTATTGCTATGGCAGAAGATTGCCCCGATGACTACGGCAGAGATGAGCAGTGGTGGTCAGAAGCACTAGGAATCCACTTGGACGAGATAGTTAATCTAGGCAACTTTGCTGACGACCTTAGAGATCGCGTATACCTGTATTTAGAACCTGCTATTGAGGACTACTTGTGGGATAGGGCGGCTAACCTAGTGGCAACAGAGAAACGCGATAGGGGGGTGTATGAGTAATGAGGAAGAATGGAAAAGATTAAGGGATAGTTATCCACCCTTAGAAAACGAGTTCGACAAAGAGGAACGCACAGCCTTTGACAGATGGGTTGAAGGCATGGGTTTTGATGGTATTATACAAATAACAGGGGCAGACAATGACAAAGACAAAAAGAGCAGTTAAAGAGGCAAACAAAATGGCAGATAATGAACTACTAAAAGCAGGTTTAAAAAGCATGAAACAAGATGCAATCAAATGGTTGACATCAGATGTAGAGGGTTTCAAACGCTATCAGGTCTACGGAGTAATCGTTGTATCAGCGTTAATCGTTTTAATCCTTAACTAATTACCTCAAAGTTTAGCAGGGTATCCTCTACCCCGATTGAGCAAGACTGATCCACTTGTGCTAAGAAACGGATCATTACCTAGAAACATATCTAATATCACTAAACATCATTAGCTAATACCCATAGAACGCCCTAGAATGCCGCCTAACGCACTTGGGGGGCAAATGAAGCTAATCATACTATTCACACTTATAATGCTTGGACTGATCGCTAAAGACGATTTAAAAGGCTATCGCAGAAAACAAACGATTGATTCACACAATGTCATAAGATAGACTGTCTGTACCTATATAACCCAACTGGGGGTGAATTATGGACTTACACTTAATCAACAGAGTAGTTGAATGTGAAGAGAACGGATGGCATGACTTGCTGTCTAAGCTAGATCAGATAGTACAATCACTAATGGATAACCCATCAGCAGGACACCAGATAAAGATTGCATTGACCTATTGGGCTGATGCTGTCGATTGTCGTTTACATGGGTTGCCACCAGAAGAACACGAAATCATAATGAAAAACCCAATCATGGATGTCAGACAGGCATTCGGACAGGATATGTAATGGCAAGACCTAGTTGGACACCAGACGCTAAGATATGCAAGAGAGCAAAAAATATGGCGGCTAGAGGCTTAACAGTCGCACAAATAGCTGATTGTTTAGGTGTTTGCGAGGCTACTATCTACTCAAAACAGAAAGAGTTTCCAGAGTTTTTAGAGGCTATAAAAAGAGGTCGCAGTTCTGGCATGGATGAGGTCACTAGCGCACTGTATGAGAAAGCTATTAACGGCGACAATACAGCGATTATCTTTTACCTTAAACACAGAGACAGGGAAAACTGGGGTGAGCAGGTAATAGAACCAGTACAAGAGATACCACCAATTCAAATCATCTTGGATCGCGATGAACCTAACAAAGCCACAGACTAAGATATTTGATAGTCAGTCTAGGTTTCGCGCTGTTGTAGCAGGCAGGCGATTCGGAAAGACCTTTCTGTCTACCGGCGAGATACTAAAAGCGGCTGTCAGCGGCAAGAACAAGAACTGTTGGTATGTTGCGCCTACCTACGGTGCGGCTAAAGAGATTGCTTGGGATATGCTTATCCACAGTATACCTGTTGAATACATATCTAAGACCAACGAAACAGCCCTTACAATCAAACTAATCAATGGATCAACTATCAGCCTAAAGGGCGCAGAGAAGCCTAACAACCTGCGCGGACGCGCACTAGACTTTGTTGTCCTTGACGAGTTCGCAGATATGCGACCAGAGGCATGGTATGAGGTTTTAAGACCATCGCTGTCAGATAGGCATACAGAAGAAAGCCCAACCAGAGCGTTGTTTATAGGCACTCCTAAAGGGCGTAATCACTTTTATGATCTATGGGCGGCAGGAATTAACGGACAGGATGAATGGCAGTCTTTCCAGTTTACAACCTTACAAGGTGGCAACGTGCCGCAGGAAGAAGTAGAGCAGGCTAGGATTGATTTAGACGAACGTACATTCAATCAGGAATACTGCGCTGAGTTCGTAACCTATCAAGGGCTTATCTACTACGGATTCAATAGAGAACTATCTGTTTTGGATGTTGCCGACAATGGTGGTACACTACACATTGGTATGGACTTCAACCTTGATCCTATGTCTGCTGTCGTATGTCAACGGCAGGGTGAGGACATATTGGTCATTGATGAGGTCTGTATGTTTGGATCGAATACAGATGAAATGGTTGATGAGATAAAGGCTAGATACCCTAACCGTCACATTATTATCTACCCCGATCCTGCATCAAGACAGCGCAAAACAAGCGCAGGTGGTCGCACTGATTTGTCGATCTTACAGAACGCAGGGTTTAGCGTTAAGGTTAAGAAGTCTCACGCATTGGTCAGGGATAGAATCAACGCAGTGAATAGTCGCTTAAAATCTAGTAATGGCAAGCGGCATCTGTTTGTTGCACCTAAGTGCAAGCAGACAATCAAGAGTTTAGAAAGACAAACATATAAGGAAGGAACAAGCCAACCAGATAAAGACGGTGGCTACGATCACATGAATGACGCGCTTGGTTATTTAGTGGAGACTATGTACCCAATAAGAACTGAATATAACGTGCAACAGCCTACAAGGTGGACTTGATGAAGGAAGAAAAAGCAATAACAGATACACATCCAACTTATGACGCTTACGCTCCCCAATGGGAGTTCTTTCTGCGGTCTTACTTGGGTGGCGAGCATTACACAAGTGGCGCATTCTTAACGCAGTACGTCAGCGAAGGTGAGAAAGAATACAATCGAAGATTAGACCTTACCCCGATGGACAATCATTGTAAGAACATTGTCCATATCTACAGTTCATATCTATGGCGCATACCGCCAACTAGATCGTTTGATAAGATGGCAGGTGATCCGTCTTTAGAGTCATTCTTAAAAGATGCTGATCTTGACGGCAGGTCTTTTGATTCGTTTATGAGACAGGCGCAGGTATGGTCTAGCGTTTACGGTCACGTTTGGTTGATGATGGATAAGCCTGCAAGCGTAGCAGGAACTAAAGCAGAAGAACTAGACCAAGACATCAGACCTTATGTGACGATGTTCACGCCAGAAAATGTGTTTGATTGGAAGTACAAAAGATCGCCTAGCGGCAGGTTTGAACTGGAGTTTTTAAAGGTTAGGGAAGAAGTAAACTTTATTGATAACACTGAGACTGAATCCTTTTTCCGGGAGTGGACACCAGAGACAGTTCGTAGTTATCGCATCAGAAACGATGGCGTATACGCAGAAGAGATAGTGCCTAACCCATTAGGTCGCGTTCCTGCGGTGTTCCTACCCTCTAACAGATCAAACATCAGAGGTATTGGCATAAGCGATCTAACAGATGTTGCGCCTATGCAACGTGCTATCTATCAAGAGTTGTCAGAGATCGAACAACTAATCAGAATCAGTAACCACCCGACACTAGTTAAGACTTACGAGACTGACGCTAGTGCAGGTGCAGGTGCAGTAATCAACCTACCAGACGACATGGATGCCAATCTAAGACCTTATCAGATGCAACCTAGTGGACAGAACCTAGACGCTGTTAGAAACACTATAAACGACAAGGTAGAGGCTATTAACCGCATGGCTCACATGGGTGCAGTTCGTGGTAGTGAAGCAGTCAAGCAATCAGGCATAGCACTACAGACAGAGTTTCAGATGCTTAATGCCAAGCTGTCAGAGAAGGCAGATTTGCTAGAACTAGCAGAAGAACATTTATGGTCATTGTTCTGCGATTGGCAAGGACACGATAACAACATGGTAGAGGTGTTTTATCCCGATAGCTTTGATCTTAGAGACTACGACAAAGAGTTAGTATTCTTACAGCAGATGAGAGCGACTGGCGTTAAGTCTACGGTACTTGCACAAGAAGTTGATAAGAAGATAGCCGATCTATTGCTAGACGATGAGAAGCTAGCTAAAGCGCACCTAGAGATAGAAGCAAGCACTACTGCTGTTGGCGATTACAGTGACAAGACGCAGATATATGCTTACCACATGGATAGCGGAGTAGTTACAGCTAATGAGGTTCGTGAGAAGATTGGTCTTGAAGATGTGGCAGGCGGTGATGAACTGCTACAGCCAAAGGTATCACAACCCTCAGAGGCGTAGATGTCAGACGGATCACACGCAGACTTTCTAGCTAAACTATCGGAAGATCATCAGGCTAAACTAGGTGATGCGATTGTAAACCTAGAGGACAAGATAACTGACCTTTTGTCCGGTGCGCCTTTGACTGACGGTGAGTTCTTTGATCTTGAATGGGCAGTAGAGTCTAGGAATGAACTAAGAAAGATCATCGACAAAGAGTATCTTGAAGAAGTCGATAAGATCGTAAAGGACTATTCTGGTGTCGCAGAACGCGCTACAGATATGCTGTCAGAGTACGGTGACTTTACTAAGCTAGATACAGGCGTTGTCAGGCAGTTGCAGACTCTTACCTTTCAGGGTTTTGAGTCAGTAGGCGATCAGTATCTATCGGCTGTCTCTAAGGAGATATACGACATGACCTTAGTTGGCACATCGTTTTCTGATGCTGTTAAGAACGTCAGAGATACGGTTAGCGGCAATTTAAAGCGTTACGCAGATCAACAGGTGCATGATGGTCTAATGCAGTTTAACGCCAATGCTAACGTGGCTATCGGCAAGCAGTCAGGCGTTACTAAGTGGAAATACTATGGCGGTCTACAGGATAACAGTAGATCGCACTGTAGGAAGCACGTTGGTAAGGTCTACACTGAGGAAGAGATAGCAGAGATATGGTCAGGCAGTTGGCAAGGCAAGGCATCTGGCGACCCCTTTGTTGTTCGTGGTGGTTATAGATGTCAGCATCACTGGCGACCTGTATTTGATGAAGAAGTGGTATCTCAGGTAGTAGAGGAAGAACCAGTAGAACTAGACGAGCCGCCACAAGGTGTACCAAAGCGTCAGAAAAGAGTGGATGCTGAGAAGGAAATAAAGCAGAAGATTAAGCCTAAGTATCAAAGTGTAAAAGCAGGTGAAATGGGTGATGACTATTCTGCTTATCCAAATGTAGGCGGTATAGCCGCAGTGCGTTTTAGAAGGGATACTTATGACGCAAGAAAACATGGTCGGGATTGGATTGAATACAGCAGACAAGGTTTCGGAAAGATTGAGCATGAGTTCAACGATGACCTTGCAAGCGTTATGGTTGGTATGCTAGACGAAACTGCGGAACTTTCTGCAAAGTACAAAGTGCCACAGGTCAGAGGTCTCGATATATCAAAACGCGGTGTCGCAAGCATGGGCGATGGCGTGATGTGCCTAAACCCTAAGTACATGGATAAGTTAGCAACACAAGTTTATGTAACACCTGCTAACCGTAAAAAAGCGTTAGGGAAGGTTGACCAGTTAAGTAAGCAAAGACTAAAACAGCGTGAGGTTGTTGACAAACTTAAAAAAGAAAGAGATGAGTTGGAAGAATTGTGGATCAAGGCAGAAATGAACAATGCGCCACAAGATGAAATACGCGAACTAAGCAAAAAGGTATTCGCCGCAGACAATCAAGTGAGTTCTGCGTCAGTAGAATTAGGCAAAATAAATAATGCTATACAAGA
>Ga0181388_1000069_pt1 | contig 30434 bp, 30 predicted proteins | sample 11SPOviralmetaG_FD_130120 | JGI IMG/M metagenome (GOLD analysis project Ga0181388, IMG submission 130120) | Marine viral communities from the oligotrophic San Pedro Time Series (SPOT) site, San Pedro Channel, CA, USA - 11 SPOT_SRF_2010-05-17 | ecosystem: Environmental > Aquatic > Marine > Strait...
AAATTCTAAAGAACGATTATAAAAGAATCGGAACTTCAGAAAGTTCTCACAACACACACACCTCATCCCCACCCACACACCCCCTCCACACACCTCTCATAAATTGACCAATAAATTGACCAAAAAAAAAACCCCATTCACTCATCGACATTATGTCTACACTCTCTCATTTGTCCAAGAAAACCTTGAAACGGATGGAACACTTCGGAGCATCTGGAGGCCATCGTGGTGGCCAGACAAATTCTTCCTACGCCGTTCTTGATGCCCATATGTGGCTTGAAGATGAGAACGGTCGTGTTGTGGCTGACCCAGACTTCCGAGAATATGACTACGTCAAGTCCGTTCGAGGATGTAGTGGACGTGCTCAATACAAGGCTTGGGAAGGAGAAAAAGCAAAGGAAGCACTGACCAAGATTCAAGGATTGGTTCAAGAGCGGATGGAGATGACGATGATGGTGAATCCATCAATGACCAAGAAAGAATTCTGGGCTTGTTATCGGAACAACCCAGTTCACGGATGTTGTTTCATCAACGCTCTGGCTCACTGGAAGAAGAACAAACACTTGAAGATTAAAGTCGGCTCAATGGGATGGAAGAAGGCTGGACGTGGGGCAATCTGGTGGGAATACGGAGATGGCCTCAAGGGCAACTAATAGAAAAAATATAATCATACCGCCATATTCAATTAGAAAATCTATCTTATTCATTTTATAATAAACAATCTTTTTTTATTTTGAAGTAATACACCATAATTCTTTTCTACAAATTGGGCAAGGAACTGTCTTTTTTCCGACTTCCCTTCCAGCCTTAAGAGTATTCAGACATTCCTTATGATAGTTGTGGCCACAAGGCGTTGTATCCAAGTTCTCGGCATCAATCTTCTCAAGACAAATAGCACACTCAACAGCAACCTTTGCTTTCTCATAAAGTTCCGATATAAATTTTTGTAGATGTTCGTGGTCATATATCACACCCACACCGTCATCATCTTCTATCTCATTATATATATTTTCTTGAACTTCGAAGAGTTCATTTCTAAGTTGGAAGTATTGACCCCAAGCAAATGCCGATTTCTTCAGTTCCTTCTTGTATGCTTTTTTATAATATTCCAAACTCATTTTAAATAAAAAAATATATTTAATTTTAAATCAATTTTATAAAATAATCTGAATAGTCTATTTTTCGTTTTCCTCCGCCATCGCTCCACTCGAATCGCAATCGAAGCAGATAGGCATCCCAATAGTTCCGACATTGGCAGCGTGTCTTCCTACTCTATCACCACACTCATCACAAGCATCTTCCATATGAGAGAATCGTTCGTCTTCACAGTCCAGACATCTCGCATACTTACCTTCGCCAGTTAGTTCAACATCATTCGCATCCAGTTCTTCTTCAGATTTACCACAATCGGAACAAACTTCTTCTTCTGGTGGGTCTACACTATCCCAGCAGACATCACAACACGCTTCGCCTTTTTTAGTCGGATGTGTATCCTCCATCGCTGGTTCAGAACATTCGGAACAAATGGATTCAATCGGAACAGATGAGAATGTCTTACGTGTCGGTAGTTCTGAAAGTTCCGACTTTTGAATCTCGGAAGTATTGGCCATTTCGAATTTTGCTATCTCTAATTCTGAAATTAAATTTTCAATTTTGTCGAAAAAACGAAAAACGACCTATTCAGAATAATTAAATAAAATTGATTTTAAATTTTCCATAAAAGTTCTAAGCACTCACTCAAACTATGTCGGAACAAAACGAAAGCAATTACGAAAGAACATCTTGTCCAGAACTTTGGAAGCAATCTTGCTGGGGACGGCAACCATATCAAGGAAATCCAGAAGTTTACTTGAATCGAGAAGTGCTCGGATGTATTATGTGTAAGCCGAATGGTTCTTGGAGAGGTGGAAACATCAGACTTCGGCTGGATGGAGCACACGCTGGCTTGGAAAGACAACATCATTTTACTGGGAATATCGATGGGTCTATGCCTCATTCGAATTTCTATGACCATTCAGAGTTCTACCGAATTCTTCCAAAAGAAAGTCAGAATGGAAAGTTTGTGAAGGACGGCAAACATCTCGGAAGAATGATGTTCTTCTCGCCTTATATGAGTCAAGATAATGGAGATGCTTTAATCATCAAGTCTAAAAACTGGGTAGAAGTTAAACCTCTGTATAGCAGTTCGTGTCGAACATTTATGAAGATTGTTCTCAGTTCAAAGAAATGGAGCGACATCAATTTTAACACCTCTGAGAATAGTTATATTACACCAGTTGAAGCGGCCAAAAGACTTGGTTATGATATTACTCCTCTGCTGCTTTAGTCTTGTTCTTGGCACGAGTAGTTGGCTTCTCATATGACGCATCGCTTTGGTCTTTCTTATGATTATCTATTTTCCTCTCTAATTGGTTTTCATCTCTTATACAGCATTTTTTCAAAATCTCAAGGACTCTATCAAATCCGTAGACATTACCCAAATTCTTAATCTGTCGGCATTCTGGACAGAAACTTCCGAACCAATTTTCAACTGCTTTCTTCTCACATAATACACATACCATTTTATATAATAAAAAAATATTTTTTATTTTAAAATTCAGATAAATAAAGTTTCTAACTAATCACAAGCGAAGCAGAAGACTTAGATAAGATTCGGCATAGTTCCAGCGTCTACCACATTCGTCTGCTCAGTCATTTCGAAAGTATACAATTTCCTCTCAGCCTTTGGAACTTCATTGAATCCTTCACACATCTCAATCAACTTACATCGAATTTCATAAGCATTCTTGATTCTGTCTGAATACTCACGAACAAATTGACCATCACCAGTTCTTCCGATTCGGCGAGTATCCGCCATCATAGTTCTTCCGAGTTCTGCTTCTGACTTGTCTCCAATTCTGATTTCTTCAGTATTATGAAATACCACTTGTCCGAGTGTTCCATCAGCATCTTGCTCCATAATCTTGTCCAACCTCGCAGCCTCATAGTCTGAGATTTTCGTGTGATATTTTTTCATATGCTCGACATCGTGGTTGTATCCATATCGATAGAACTTCTGCTTCCAGACAAGACTTGGCCGAACATCATCCATATCTTCACAATCATTGTTCAGACATCTTGCTCTCTTCTGAAGAGTCAGAAGTCTCTCGATACCGATTCTCTCATCACTTGGAATCGCACCACTCTCAGTCCGAACATCTGGAAGTTCAACGATTGGTTGGAATGGCTTCCCATCGAAGTCTTGAACCTTTCCGATTAGTCGCCGCATAGTTCCGATTTTCTCCAAGCATTCCTTCTGAACATCCTCTGGAGCATCTTCAATCACTTCACAGAATGTATCACAGACTTGGTTAAGATAATCACGCTGAAATCCAGCAGTTTTCCTCTCAGCATCCATCAACTTCAGAGACTTTGCCCACTGAACGGCATACTGAAGCATCTGCTCCTTGTGAGCATCCTTCGCTTCTCGGAAGCCCATCGTCCGAGTGCTCTCAATAGTTGTAGTTCGTGTATCAGACATTGTAATTTGATAATTTTACTTATAATATTCTAATGATTTTTAAAATCAATTTTGTTTTATAAATGTTGAATACCCTAATTTTCGTCTCGGAACTTTCTATGGAATATCATAAATTCCGAGTTTCATTTCTTCTTCCTTGAATAAGAACCGAGAACAGATGCTTCTACACTCATTGATGAGCCATTCTACCAACATATCATCAACCACTGTTCCATCCATTTCATCTTGAACTGTTCTCATTATTCCATATATCTGCGTCATTTGCTTCTTCAGTTCCATATAAGTCTGTTTCAACTTGATTTGTTCTCTGTCCTTCTCATCCATTCGGTCTTTGAATGTTTGTGCTAAATCTAAATATTCTTGCTCAGTTCTTCCGAGTGCTTCAACCATATACTTAGTTCCGATATTTAAAAGTCGGAACTAATCCGAAAACGAAATATAGCCTATTCAAATATAATTAAATAAAATTGATTTCAGAAAATAAAAATAATATAATCAACATAGAATGAATATCGTAGATTTTTGTGATAAATATAATATTAAGTGGCGGCCAATTTTGGTCAGCGTGTCGAAGGGTAGCAAGGGTCAGTATGTGAAGACTCTTGAGAACTGTGATATGTTCGGAGGGATGCCGAACAAGAAAGACTTCTTGGATGCTGAGTGGTGTGAGAAGAAGATGCCCAAGTATCAGAGAAAGTTCAAGAAACTTCAAATTACGGAGAGAGATAAATATACGATTTCAATGGATACTTCCGAGTATTATCACTTGGATGTCGATTGGAAGGAAGATAAGAATTATTCGGAAGAAGCCATTAACTTCGTCGAATCGATGATTAGTATATGCCCATATTATACTTCCACGACTAAGGTTCGTGGGAGACATTGTATATTCAAACTGGATAAGAAATTGTCTAAACAAAAAAACTTGTTGAAGGAGAACGGTGATTGTGAATTATACAAAGACTTGGAAATTCTCAGTGGATTCTTCGGCTGGTGTCCGAGTTCGAATGTGGTTGCTAATTTCAAAACACCACCGCCGACTCTGAACTATGTGGATATGCCGCTGAAATTTGGTGCTCCGCTGGTCGGTGATGAGAAGCAGACATTCAAGATTAAGAAGAAGAAGAAGGGTGATGTTGTGATGGAAGATATTGAGAACTTGGACAAAGAAAGTCGGATATTCAAGTATGCTGATATTATCGCATCCAAGTATCTTGATGAGTATGATTCTTGGCTCAAATTGCTGACTGCTCTGAAGTCTGAAGGTGAGAAGGCAGTTGCTCAATATATAAGTCAGAAGTCGGATAAATACTCTTCTTCCGTCTTCTCGATGAAATGGGAACAAGTTGACCCAACAACAATCAGTATCGGAACTTTATATTATTTCGCAAGAATATCAGACAAACAAGCATATCGAGAACTTCAGCGTGAAGAACTTGATAATATGGAGTTCTTGGATTCTGATGATACACAAGCAAAAATATTTCTTCGGAACTACGAAAACAACTTGGTTTATCTGGACAACACAATCTTCATCTATCTTGGTAATGATGAAGGGACTAAGGGTCGCTGGTTCAAGGATGATAAGAATGAGCGTGTGAAGAAAGTTCTTGGAGATTACTTGTCTGGGGTTCAGCAGAATAAATTGGACAAACTCTATGAAGAATCGGAAGACTTGACTGCTCAAGCGGCTTTGCTTGAGGAGAGTGATGTTGCTGAGGCGTGTGAAATCAAGGAACAACAAGAAAAGATTAAGGAACAAGTCAAGAACACGGCGAGTCTGTGTGCGAAGTTAAAGAACTGTGGTAAGATTAATTCGATTACTGAGAGACTGAGGTCTTTGCTATCGGTTGAAGACTTCCAAGAGATTCAGTTCGATAAGAATCCTTACTTGCTTCCGTTCAATAATACTTGTTATGATTTGAAGACCCACAACTGGGTCGGAACTCGACGAGAGAACTACATACTTGAGACAACTGGATACAACTGGACTACACCAGAAGACGAGGATGTGGAAACGATTAGGAAGTTGATTGAAGAAATCTTTCCAGACCCAGACATTCGACAAGAATACATTCACTTCTTGGCTACTGGCTTATATGGAATTCCTATCGAGAAATTCATCTTCGCAAGTGGTGGCGGCGGCAATGGGAAGGGTGTGATAAATGAATTACAACTGGAAGTTCTCGGTAATTTCGGTTATTCAGCAAACAATGCGGTCTTACTGAATCCGCTGAAGGACGGTGGTAATCCAGCGATTGCTAATATGTCTGGAAAACGGTTCATTAATTATCGTGAGCCAGATGAAAAGAAATCTCTCAATCTATCGGCAATCAAAGAACTTACTGGAGGCAAGGGTATCTGTGCTCGGAAGTTATATTCAAATGAAGACAAGGTAGAATTGGTCGGAACTCACGTTCTCGAGTTGAACAAGAAATGTCCGATGGTCGGAGACTTGGGTGATTCGATTATGCGGAGACTTCGAGATGTTCCGTTCGTGTCGACATACACAACGGACACGGAACTTCTCAAGCGGAAGGATGAGTTGAACAATGTCTTCAAGGCAAATCCATATTACAAGACAGTTGAGTTCCAAGCAAAATATAAATATCCACTATTCATATATCTGACTCGGTATGCGAAGCAATGGGAACAAGACAATGTCGGATATAATGTGTGTTCTCGGCTATATGTCTCTAATCAAATTACTAATCGCACTAAGAATTATATAGAAGACAACGATAATATCTTTATGATTCTGAAGCGGCATTATGTGAAGGATATGAGTTCTAAGAATTCATATGTGAAGTTCAAGGAATTCTGGTGTTTCTTCAAGGATTCAGACTTCTATAGAACTCTATCAAAACACGAACAAAACAAAACATACTCGGAAAAGAATGTAATCGAACATCTGAAGACATCGACATCGACAAGGATATTCTACAAGGAAGTTCTCAGTTTCAAGAAGGCAAATGGAGACATCGTAAGTTATCGGAATGTATTGAGATACTGGAGATTAAAATCCCAAGAGGAAATATTTAAGGAAACGCAAGAGCAAGGTGGTAGTGATAGTGAACTGGAGTTTGAAGAGTGAGAGCAGACCAAGACCAAGTGAAGAATATCCAAAATAATACATAGTTTATCTTAAAATAAAATTATATTTTTTATTTATATACAATGCCAAAATTTAAACTAAGACCAAAGATTATCGAGAGTGCTGATGCTGAAGTGGAATGGAAACAAGAAGACGATACACCCCCACCAAGTCCAAACCAAGAACTTCCACCATCACCGCCACCATCGGAAGAACAAGTGAAGAAAGAAAAAAGGAAGAAGAAACTATCTGAAGCCCAACTGGCCGCTCTGGCAAAAGGAAGAGCAAGAGTTGCCGAGAACAAAAGAAGAAAAGAACTTGAGAAAAAAAGGTCGGAACTTCAACAGAAAAAAAAAGATAAGGAGTTTGTTGATAAAGGCATTGCTCTGAACAAATCTGCTAAAGCAAAGAAGTCGGAACTTTGTAAGTCTGCCAAAGAAGAGAAAATCCGAGAAAAGTTGCTGGAAAGGAAAAAGAAAGGGGATTGGGAGGACGAGAGAAGAGCACGATGGGAATTGATGCGAGAAGAGACACTGGACAAATGTGAAACTATTGAAGACTTTGATGAATTATGTGGCCATCTGGATACTGTAGAAGACGATGATATTTTTGATGATGAAAAGTTAAAAACTAAGTTAAATAAAATCTATGATACATATAAGTATGAGCCAAAAGAAGAAGCCGAATTCGGAGATGAAGTATGACCCAAAAAATTTTCAGATTCTACCATTAAAAAAACTGGATAAAGAAGAAGTCGGAGAAGTTGATTTTGATATCTTACCAAATGCCCCATTTTTGGCCTATGTGATTGGTGCTGTTAAATCTGGAAAAAGTCTGTTTATGGCCAATTTATTTTTTAATCCTAACTTTCCATATAAAGAACTATTCGATGTGAAGATACTAATTTCAAATACAGCATACAACGATAAAATTATGAAGCCTATCTTGGAACAATTTGATTTTGTTTTTACAGATTACAATGATTCACTGTTAGAAGAAATTATTCAAATGGTTGAAGATGATGATTCTAATTCAAAATATTTGCTTGTTCTGGAAGATATTATCGGTAATGTGAATGTGAAGAGGGCTGGTAGTTCAATCGATGCCTTAACTGGGTTAACTACAAAATACCGACATATAGGAAATGAAGACCAAGAAGGCAAAATAAGTATCTGTATTATATCTCAGTATTTCAAATATCTCAATGCTATTCAACGAATCAATGCCTCTGCCTATTTTCTAATGGGAAATTCGCCAGAGATTGAACTAAAGAAGATGTCTCAAGAATTATCTGTATTCGGAGGTTCAGAGAAAGAATTTATCAGTCTCTACAAACAATCCAAACAAGAACCATTTGATTTTTGTTTTCTGAACATTCAAGATTTAACAGCACGTCGGAACTTTGAAGTGGAAACTCTTTGGGATACATCTAAGAAAACTTCCGATAAACCAGAAGTGGAAGAAACTTCCGATTTAGAAAATGAAGAAAATAATTCCGATGAAGAAAAATAAAATATAATCTATTTATATAAATGGCTTATTTCAATCAACTACAAGGTTATATGAGTAATCTCCAAGAAGGTTTAAATCACGAGAACGATGTTAGAGCAGAACAAGGTGATAAAAAAGCATCCACGATTGAAGATAAATTCAACTCAATATCCCAACAAGCAGAAGGTTGGGGTGGAGCATTAACTGCTGCTGGAACTGTATGGAAACACGGTCGGAAGGTTTATCGAACATTACAAGGTCAACAAGGAGCGGCTACAGATGCCGCTACAACTACAGCCGAAACTACTGGAGGTGATGTCGCTTCTGCCGCTCAAGCCGCCGTCGGCAATATCGCCAATGCCGCCGCTACATTCACTCAAGGTATTAATTCTGCTACTGCTGCTGCTACTGCTGCCACAAGTGTAGCAACTACAGCCGCCACAGCAACTACAGCAACTGTAAATGCTGCCGCTGCCTCAGTCGCTGGTGGAACTATCAGAGTTGCTGGACTTCCGACTGCCGCTGCTGCTGGACAAAGTTCCTCCAACGCTGCTGCTGCTGTAGCCGCTAATCCAAGTGCTGTAGCGACACCATTAGTTAATGCTCCAATCGTAAATACTGGGGCACAGCAAGTAAATATCGCTACTGGACAAGTTGCTGGTCAAACTGGAGGAAATGCTGGTGGTGCTGTAAGTCAAGCAAGTGTAGCAACTAATGCTGGAACTGGTGCTGGTGGTGCTGGTGGTGCTGGTGGGGCTGGTGCTGCTGGGGCTGGTGATGATATTGCGACCGACCTCGCCGCCAACGTTGCTTCCAAAGTTATGGGAGGAATGAATGCGGCATTGGATGGTATTCCAGTTATCGGAGAAGTAATTGGAATCGGAAGTTTAATCGGTGGATTAATTCACGGATTAGATAAAAAGGGTGAAGAAGCCAGAGCATCAGCGGCCTCAACAGTCGGTGGTGCTGTTGCTGGTGGACTTGATACTTCCGTGTTCAAGGGGAATACACTGGGTAGTGGTGGCGGTGGCTACACTGTCTAAGTGTTTTAAGGATTTAATATGTTTCTTCCGAGTAGTCCAAGCATATAATTGATTACAATGACTACAGAACCAAGTATCGCCTTTTCTGCCATCTCTATATTTTTTATTACGAGCGTGTTCTTTATCTAAATTTTCCCAATAATAAACCTTTTGTTTAGCAGCAAAGTATAAAGAATTCTTATCATATCTTTTCTTATGATATTCTTTTGGAGTCTGAGTCGGAACTTGTTTATTTAAACACCAAAATCCAGAGATTTCTTCATTATGATTTTCTATATATTCTCTTTCTTTTTTCTGTAAGTCTTCCCTTGTAATATTATAGAATTGGTTAAGAACTTTAATCTTCTTTTTGCCATTCATATACATCGTCATACACTTGTTGTTGCGAGCGTTATGGCTTCTTAATCTTTCCTTCCAATTCTTGGTAGAACCGTAATAAATTTTATCATCATCTTCAGAAGTAATCTGATATATATATCCAATATCCAAAATTTCACTATTAAGCATATAATAATAAATATAAAATAAAAATGAACTTAGAACGCCAACTTTTAATTCCAATGAATAATCACTGGTTGGCAAATTTTCTTTTTTTCTTGTTCTGCGAGGATGTCGCAGTTCTTAATATGAATTTTTGATTTTAAATGGTTATTGATATGACCTCTACTGATTTCTCTTTTACAAATATCACACATTAATTTCTCTTTTAACCACTCTGTATATCTTCTCATTATAATTAAGTTGGAAATAAATCTTTAAATCGATAGTGCCGATACATTAGCAGATATATGATTACTTCCGAGTAATGCTTCAAGATTAGTTATTGTTGCGTAGAAGATTTTTCCTTTACCAATTTTTAAATTTAATGGATGCTGTATATCTGGTGTAGTTCCGACAAATACTTTTCCAAGTAATTCTTTCTCTCCAGAATCTAAATCTTGTTGAAATAATTCTACAGAACACGCTGTAGCCATATTTGATGAGATGTGAATACTTTTGACCAAGAGTTCTTCTGAAGACCTCGTCGCATAATGTAAGCATTTGGAACTAAAATGGTTGGCTTGAAGAACTCCATATACTGTTGCTGTTCCAGTTTGTTTTGCTGTAATATCTCCAGCATTAGAGTAAGTATTTCCAAAAGAGAATACAGTGATTTTATTTACAGCACAGAACAAATTAGTTCCAGAAGCAATGCCAGTTCCAGTATTAACTATTGTAGTTCCATTTAAATTAAAAACACACGTCTGTGGTTTTCTTTTATTACCATCGGAAGTATCAGCAAATAATCCTTCAACCTTCACTTGTCGAGCACCAGTCCCAGTATCTCTCACATCAAGAGCAGAAGTTGAAACAATATCCAATGCTGTATTTGCTCCAGCACCATCTCCAATTTTAAAAGCAAGCAAGTGGCCAGATGCTCCTAATGTGAAAGTTCCAGCGGCGGCAGCATCATCAATTGCTCTTATGAAGGTATTGTTAACACGAGCAGATTTATCCTCTATTTGGGTATAGATAGGTTCTACGATTTCTTTTAACGACATTATATTAATTTAAGATATTTTAATTTGAAAAATAAAAATATATTAATAATATATAAAATGTCTGTTGCCGAAAACTCAAAATTTATTGCCCTCGTTGCCGATAATGGAACTGAATTTACTTCCGAACAAAAAGCAATCTTTACTATTCATCCAGATATCGGATTTATTAAGGGAAAAGATTCTTATCTCTCTTACGATATTCTTAACACTTGCCCTAATTCTCGTGTCTGTTCATTCCCAGCCACCGCTGGTGCTTCATCAGTCATCGACAGAATGGATATCTACTCTTTAGCAAATGGTCAACTCCTCGAATCACTCACAAATTATTCTTTATGGAGTTCTTTAGAAAATCAATATTGTGAAGAAGATAATGCCCACTCTCAACTTAAGAATGGAACTGACCCAGAACCACGAGCATACTCTTGTGTCCAAACAGACACTGATAAAACAAATGTTCTTACAGAACGAGGATATGCTGGTGATGCTCGAAGCACATTAGATTTAGGCTCGGAACTTTTCAGTCAAATTTCTTCTGGAACTGGTGTAGTAAGTGGTGTTAATCAAGAATCAAATGTTGATAATGAGATGTGTGCTAAGAAATTCGCTGCTCGGAAGTTCTGTATTCCTTTGAAGTCTGGAATTTTCTCACACTTCGGTGTCTCGGAAAAACTTACTCCTATCCTATTATTCGGTGGTCTTCGAGTTGAAATCACTTTTGCCGAAGACAAGCGTGTTATGACTCGATTAAATGTTGCTAATGGTGATACAGCCATTTCTGTAGTGAAAGCCGATTCATTTGCTAATGGTATTGCTGTAGACGAAGTTAAGATTGCCGCTGCTGGTGGTGGTGGGACTGGTGCTGGTCGTGGTGCTCGGACACTCAAAACTATTTCGATTACTGGAACTAACATTGCCGACCCAGCAACACTCGGTATTGTTAAGGGTGCTTCTATGGTTCTTCAAAATACTGGTGGAGGTGGAGCGGCTGGTGCTCAACCATTCGTTGTAGACCACGTCCACAGAGAATTCTCACAAACCGATGGAACTCCGACAGCAAGAATTGTTGTAGTTTCTAAGACTGCTCTTACCGCTGCTGGTGCGACTACTAACAACTGTGTTATTTACTTTGATAATGATGCCACTCAATCCACTTACAAACTCAAGAATGTTGAACTCAAAGTTCTCCAAGTAATCCCACCTCAAGGTATGATGAAAGGAATGATTAAGGAAAGTCAGTTCGATTACATCTCTTGGGATTGTTTCCTTGATAATCTTCCACAGACAAGTCTTAGTCATCAATCTGATATTACTTCTGTTGCTTCTGCTGCGAAAAGTATCTTCACACACTATATCTCTGTTAATACTGAAAATGAGAAATATGGTCAGAACTATTACAATGGTCAACCACCACATCGGATATTTTTAGATTCAGTCCAGTATTTCATAAACAACAAACTGTATCCACTCAAAGCCTATAATCCAGATGCGAAAAAAGATAAAGTTGTTAATATGAATGAATTGGTCAAGGCATTCAAAACATTAGGAAAAGATGTGAAAAGACTTGGTGAATGCCGTGCTGGAAACATCTGTGATTATACCAACACTTACTTACACGCCAGAGAACTCGCACGAGGTGAACAGTTTGTCTACAATCTTAAGGATGCTGAACCACAAATCCGACTTACATTCTCTAAGGGAAGAGATACAGCAGTCGATGGTGCTACCGCTGGTAATGTGAGAATGATACACTTTGTATTCTCAGTAAAAACTATAATGATTAACAAAGATAATCTCCAACTTATTTTATAAAAAAGATTTAAAAAATCTTTAGAGCAAATGAGTTTTCTAAAAGTTTTATTTATTTATAATTAAAATATTTTATTAATATATAAAATGCCGATTGAAAAGAATTATTTTCAGATTTCGCCTCTCAACGATAATCCATTACAAAGTTCTGGTGCTAACGGAGTTGCTGGTGGATTCTCATTTAAAGAATCAAATCCAATTATTAAGTTCTCTCTGCCAGCAGTAGAGAAAATGTTAGAAACAAGAACATTAGTCTTATCTGGCCAGTTTATAATTAAACAGCAAGATACAGACGAAGGTTTCAGAGACCCAAACTACGCCAATATGGAAAATGATAATGGTGCTTCTATTACTAAAGAAGTTGCTTGTAATATTCCGAATCACGGTGGTGTTCATAATGTTATAGATAAAGTGGTAATTCAAACAAAAAAAACTAATACCGAGTTAATCAACATCCACAACTATCCAGCATACAGTTCACTCCGAGAAGCCTATACAAACAATGATGAAGATTATTTGTGGGGTGTCGCACCAAATCGCTCACTTGCTCAAGGCAATCACGCCAATGAAGTAAATCGACGAATTCAGATTATTGCCGATAAAACTGCCCAAGATTTGAAAACTAACAACAACCGAGAATTAGGTGTTCCATTCTCTATCAAATTAGATATTGATTTATTCCAGTCTGGAAATATTCATTTAGGTCAAGCATACACTAATGGTCTTATGCTCACAATCCACCTTGCTCCAGATAGTTCTGTGTTGTTCCAACGATTCAGAGATAAAGGTAATCAAGCCGCTAATGATTTAGCAAATTCGATGTATTGTCTTCGAAATCTTAAGTTGGAGGGTCGATACATAGTTCCGACTCCAGCAGAAATGAAAGCATACCAAGCACAGATTCCTCTCAACTCTCAACTCAACCTATTAAATGATATCCACGCAGACCAAGATAATATTAGTTATACTCCACAACTCAATTCAGTTAAGGCAATGTGTAATTTATATTTAGATAAAGACCAAACTAACAACTTAGCCTATCAACAAGCAAACTTCCGACTTCCAGTGGGAATGAAACAAGTTGAACATAAGAAAGATAATCTCAGATTTCCATTCACATACCCACTCAAATCACAACCTAATTATGAATCATTAGTTGAGTTAGGTGAGGGTTCACTTGACCCTTCACAGATGCTCAAGCGTGAAAATATAATGGGTGATGTAGAACTTAGAAAACATTTCGAAAGAGCATTACTCGGAGGAACAGAATCAAAACGAAGTTCCGCTAATATGCGAAGGTCTGCCAACAATTTAGAATTTGATTACAGAGACAGAACTAATGGTATCTATACTGCTGGTAATGCTGCTGTTGAAGGAACTGCTGTTGCTGCTACAAGCGGTGTTGGTAATCAGTTATATCCAGAACTTCTCGGTTTAGGAGTTGATTACACTTATGGTGTCGGAAATTCTCTTAACTACATCAACCGAGATTACTCTAATACTGTTCATTCTGGAGTCAATGCTGGTTCTACACTCTTACCAGTTGATAGACGAAATAAGTCGGAACTTGTTCAGACATTCGTTAAATACAATGCTGCTTTAAATCTTCAGACTTTAGTGAAGACTATGTAAAAAAAATCTCTTTAAATCATATGCTCGGAAAATTTTTAAAGCGTGTCGTGTGTAAGATGACTATATGTTGTAAATCTAAATGTTCTATCGAGCCAGATATTCATAGTCAATTAGTTAAACGCCAAATAGAAAAATAAAATATTATATTAATATGGACTTGAAGATATTTAAAATCAACAACGGATATAAAATCGGTAAAAAAGATGGTTCAAGATTAGGAGAAACTTACGGACGAAGGTATTACATTACGAAAAGACCTATGCGTCGAGACCCAGCAAAAAAACTCTTAATGAAACTACAACTTGCCGAACAAGGTGTTCGGATGAAAGTCAAGTCCCTTAAAAAAGCATTTCGTGATGGTTATATGAGGGTAGACCCCAAAAAAACCAAACGAAAATATATTTATACAGATGAACCAGAAGAAGAGTTCAAACATTTATTATTTCAGTTTTAATTTTCTCAGTTATATATATAAATATGACTTCAATAAACCTTGTCTCGCCAGTGGATAATGGACACACTTATTCAGTTAGATTTCGTGAACCCCTTGTTATAGAACCAAATTCCAAAGTTTATCTGAACTTTGCGAAGTTTAAAAGAAACTCATCAATTTATTTTAATACAGACCAAACTATAGAAGTCGTATTAATTGACGTTCTTCCGACTGTGCTACCAGCCACCGCTGGAACTGCCAATACTGTAATGGGAACGAATACAATTACGATTCCAGTTATCAATCCATTAACAAATCAAACTGGATATACAGCCTCTCAATTAGAACAAGTTATTAATGAAAGACTCGGTGGAGACCCAGAGGTCGATGCTGATTATGGAATCCGAGCAGTTGCTGGAGTTCCAAAACAGATGCTTCTCTACAATCCAGTTTATGAAAGACAAGATTATTCAAAGATTGCTATAGGTTGGTATAAAGATTATAATGTTCTGGAATTACCATCTTGGCTTGGATTATCTGGAGAACACAATCTTGGAATGGGTGAGAATGGTATTGGAGATGTCTGTGTTAAAACTAACGCTGACGCTGGAGCAGACCAAGCAGATTTATTCTATGATTGCTTTGGTATGTCGAAACAAACTTATGATTTTTCATATCAGTCGGCACTTTCCCCTAATTCAGAAAATCACAATTTAATAGAATTTCAAGCAAATATGACTGTAGGAACTCAAATCGGAAGTATTTTTATGGGACTCAGTTCACACGAAATAGCAGATTCACTAAAGGCTGGTGCTGATGATTGGACTGCCTATGCTGATGGAAGTTCAGTCAATAGTTTTACTCACGGCACAACTGGGACACAAGCACCAGAGGCTGGTGGTCAAGACCTATTTGTTCCGATTATATATAAACCAAATACTTCCAATGCTATTCGAGTTAATGCTTCAACAGCCGATAAAGCCTCTGGAATTCCTCAAGCATTTCTTGGTATAGAAATTACTGGTTCTTCTCAACCAGATGGTAATAAACAGATGTTGAATATATGGAGAGCATCTAATTATTCAACTCGACACAATGCCCCCACAAGAGCGGCCGCAGAGATTAACAGAATGATTAAGGTATGGAGTTGTCCAATGGCTACACTGTTAGAAGGAGCAAATGCTAATGATGTGAATGCTCGATTTGCCATTCAAACGTATTGGGCTGAAGGATTTCAAGCCGCAGCAAATGATAAATTAGAGTTCCGACTTTTCAATCTAATTAATTCAAACTATGTTGATACTTCCAATATGATTTATGATAGTAAAAATTCCATTAAATGGTTAAGTTATAATTTCTTCCGACAAAGAGGTCTTACTACTATCAATTCTGGAACAGATGCTCAGAAAGCACAGAAGGCAAATTCTCAAATTCCATTCAGTGTCCTAATGTCTGCCCAAAAGAACGGTGAAGGATTTGAAACTATTAAGATGGCTGGATGGGAAAAGACTGGAGCAAACTCTCCACTCGGAACTGCGAGTAATGCTTCTCCAATTACTTTGGTTCAATCCTATCAATTTAAGATTAGTTCCGAGTTAGCCAGATTTGTGGGTGTAAATGAATCTGAAAAATTTAATCCAAATATGCCAGAGAATCAAGTATCCACTATTGTTAAAGAAGACGCAGACCAACATACAGATGAAAGTTATAGTATCTTCCTAAAGAATCTTCCGATTTCAGCCTACAAGAATATACAGAGTAAAGCAATGAGTGCTGGTGGTAATGTTCAGAGTGCTGGTTATGCTCAACCTATTATCCACGATGTTCCGACTCCTTATTCAGATTCAAAGGTAATTAACAGCGGAACTGGTGATATTATAGTCGGAACTTTCCAACCTTCCATTCAGAAAAAATTAGATTTAGATAATAATCGACAAGTTCTTAATTCATTGGATGTAGAGATTAGAGACATTGAAACCAATGTTATCGCAGAAGGTCTTAGTGGGAGTGTAATTAATTTTACAATAGAAAAACCTTAACTATATATATGAACAATCTAAATTCTACTAAGCATATTAACCAACGAAAACCTAAGAAACCTAATTCATTAGCAGAACAAATGAAAATAAAACGATTTGACCCAGTTGAGTTAAAGGCGTGGAATTCACTGTATCCAGATATTCAGTTTAAAAATAAAAAACACAACTCTCAGAAGATTTTTGATGGTAAAGTTCAAATAGACCCTAAGCCGAAACCGCCGCCAGAAGAAGAATTTGATATAGTTAAGAAACAAAAACCACTTCCCTATAAAAAGAATAAACCAAAGAATCCAAAAGTATTTCAAGAAAAAAAGAAATTGAAAAAATAAAATATATTAATAATATATAAAATGTCTATTGCTGAATTACTTGATTATGGATTGAAAGAAGTGCCACAACAGTCGGAAATTCGAACTGAAACAGTTGAAACTAATAATGCTACAACAGATACTTCTAAAGTGTTTAAATTCACGATTAGAAATGTAGGGTTTCTCGAAGGAACTTCAATGCTTACTTTTAAATTAAAAAATCTTTCTGGTGGAAACGATGGAAAGTTCCGAGTTAATCTTTGGTCTGGAGCACTCGGATGTATTAAGAATGCTCACTTACGAATCGGAGATTATGAAGTTCAGAATGCTCAAGATGTAGACAGAATTGCCGCTATGTTGAATCTCAATAAGTCGGTATTACAGCGAAGAAATGTTTTAGGACATTATCTCGGTAATTCATTAGAACTCAAGGTTCTTGAGTCTGCTAATGTTAATCGAGGTTCTGGAACTGCTGCGACTGGTCGTGGTCAAATTGTTCTTGTTGAAAATGATTCTGGAGTTAATTTTGGACACGTCGCTGATGGAACAAATGCTAAAGTTAATAGTTTATCTATTATTGCTAATTCTGATGTTAATGAAAAATATGGTATTCCTCTCAGTATGATTTTCCCTTGCTTAAAAGGCAGAAGTCTTCCACTCTTCTTATTCACTGACTACAATATCCAGTTAGAATTTGAAATGAACTTTAGTGATAAATATGCCTACAGCCTTACTAATGTCCCACAAACAGTTGCTGGTATTGCTGTTCCATACAAACCATCCGCTGCTGCTGATACTGGTTCGCCATACGCAGCGTCTACTACAGATGTCGGATTCTCTGAAGTTCAACTCGTTGTGGACTATATGCTTCCACCTTCTTCGGTAATCAACAATTTCTTAGAACAAACTACTAAACAGGGCGGATACAGATTTGAATTCCCAGAGATTGCTGTAGTTAAGAAAAAACTCACAGCAGTAGGTCAAAGTAAAGAAGTCCAAGAAGTCGAACACAGATTAGGTCAGACTGGTAAGGAAGTTCATAATGTTGTTATGGCTAAACGATTTGTAGATTATAAAACTCGAGAAGGCTCAACTATTACACGTGCCGCCACCGCTGCTGGAACTGGGTCTGGTGTTATTACCAATATAAATTGTGAAAATATTAGTGTTGGTGCTTTAGCAGTTTCTGCTTCTATCTCGACTGTTGGAACTCCTAAATATGTGATTTCTGTAGATGTTGCTGGACGTTCCCTTGTTCTAAGCGGAAATTGTGAAGCAACAGCAACTGAAAATATGACTTTTACTAATCCAAACTCTATGGGTCAAGCAAGAAAAATCTTACAGCATCAAGCAATTCACGGTGTCGATGAAGAAGAATATAATCTCGAAGTCAATGGTTTAGATTTATATCCGAACTTTGTTTACCAAAACGCAAGTCAGTATAATCAAATGTCCTTAGTTATGGGAGAAGACTTAGTTCTTCCGAGACCGATGTATTACAATGACCCTAATGCTGAACGACAAAGACTCGCACCTATGGAAGATGGTTTAATGGCTCAATACAAACCGTTGGGAGCAGACTTATCTAATGGTAATCCACAGATTGTTGGAGGCGGAACTACTATAATGAGTGGTTCACCTCTTATCTGGAAATACAAACGGAAACCACGAATGAATGGTTCTGGAAATGGAACTGATGCTGCTGCTAATGCTCTTGGAAAATCTCCAGACTACAGAGGTGAAATGGATGTTGATTACTACATTACCCACTCTCGAGTGGTAGTTGTTAAAAAACTTCCGAAGGGAACTTCAGTTATGGTCTCAAGTTAATTTATATTGTTTCTTATTCATTTTTAATTTTCTATTCATATTATATATGAGTGCCCCAACTAAATCTTATTATATAGATATTAACCGATTCTCAGCACAAGACAGTGAATCAAAACAAACTAATATATGGGATTATGCTTTAAATGATACCATTGTTGCTCCCAGTGGGTCGGAAGTTTCAGTTCATCAAGCCTTCATCAATCAGAAGGGGATTACTGGACAGAGTATAGAATTTGAAGAAGATATTACCGAAACCATTAACTATTATGGTTATATATCAGAACAAGAACAAATAGTTCCGATTCTACAAGACCCAATCGAAACTAAGCGAGGAGAGAGACACGATATGAATGACCAATTATGGGGGTATATGAATTTACTTAATAATGCCGCCAGTGGTGCTGTTGCTGGTCGAGGTAAGGGTAGATATGGTTTGTGGAATATTCTAAATACAATTACAGAAGGAACTTATCAACATTTAGATGCTACTAAATATGGAGGAAGTGGAACTCCACTCATTCTTTCCGACCCACCAGCACCAGACCAAACTACCGAGTTTCCAGTCAACGTTTGTATTACTCCACCTAATTCTCTTGTTGGAACATTAACACTTACCCCACAGTCTGGATTAAATAAATTTATCGCAACTCGAGAGTCGGCTGGGGATGTAATTTTGGTGGGTGGAAATCTAAGAGGTATTACTACGAATAGAGTTCACTTCGGCGAGAGTTTTCCAACCGCTCCTAATTTTACTAAAGTCTATGGTTCAGATTCTCATTTAGAAATTGCTACCTTAGATTCGGATATTACTTCACCGACTTTTGGACACGGAACATTTAGTCAAGGATGGACTGCTGATGCTTCAAATCCAATCACAGAATATACAGTTCCAATCTATAATGCTTGGGGTGATGGAAGTGGACAACCGATTGCTGGTGTTGTTCCGAATGAGGGTAAGGGAACAGCAAGTGAAATTGATACTAAATTTCAAAAAGGCAGAATAGATACCGAGCAACCTGGCTATAAACTTATTAATGATTTTACTACTCGAGCACCGAAAGTCGGAGATAGAGTTTATGATAAAGTCGGAAATACTATTATTCCTATGGGATGTAAGATTCACAGTCTAAAACCAGATGGAACTGGATTCTTCTTACAAAATGAGGCTGGGACTCTAATAGATTTTGCTGCTGTTTCTGCTGTCGCTACAGTTGATACTCGAATAAAGACTAATGTTGAAATCTTTGTGAATGATGATGAAAATTACTATTGTTCGCCGAGAGCATTGTCGGCACAAATTACAGTTCCGAAAGGAATCTATGGTATTCAACAGTTAGTTTCTCTTATAAATAATCAATTGAATGGCACAGCAGTGCCAGATTCAAAAGTTCCACAAAAACCATATGAATCTGGACTGTTAACAGATGAATATGATGGAATGATTAATCAAGGAACTCAAGGATTCACAACAAAGATAAAACCTATTAAATACCGAGATGCCCCAGATTCGGTTCATCTAACCGAGATAAATCCTAAGCAAAATGCTGTATTTGGAAACACTATTCCAGACCACACATTCATTCCAGCCTATGAATATGCTGAGTCATATGAAGCAAGAAAAGCAATCAATATGAAAAATAGAACTAATTTTACAACAAAAATTGCTGGAACTGGATATATCGGATATATGATGGATAATGATATTACTGGGGTAATGTCTACGGATGGATTGACTTTGAAAACAATTCCGAAAGCATATTCAATTGCTGGATGGGCTGCGAATGATTTAACTACAGCGGCTCAAGCGGCTAATCAAGGTGGAACGGACGAACCAGCGACCGATATGAAAGCCAAAGCAGATTATCGAATCGGAAATACTACCAGTATTACTATAGGTGCTCCAGAAGCAAATATTCAATATGATACTGATACCTCTGCCTTCTCTCTAAATAATCTCCACGCAAGTTGGAGAATCCCCAGCACAGACATTCTTGGAAATGATATTGTAAATAAAGGCGAAGTCGGTGTCGGATTAAAACGATGTGCTACAATATGTGATGCTCAACCCTATATGAGTTATCAAAGTATTTGGGGTTCTGAGGGGAGAACTATTCTGACCGACGACAATTCTGCTACACAACTCAGAGCCCAAATAGACCCTGGAACTAATGTTTTAAAGAACATCCGATTTTTAGATGGTAATGGTGATGTTGGTTCAACGTCTTTTATGACTCTCGGTGCTAAATTAGAACCAGTTGATAATGCTGCTCACACCCAAAGTTCCCAGAAATTACCAGTCCCAGATAATGGTCAGTATGTAGAAATCATTGAAATTGTTCCAGCCGCAACTAAAGATAGTGAATCTGCTGGGTCAAAAGGTTATCCAGACCCAGATGACCCAATTGGATTTTACTCTGTTAGAGTCAAATTTCCAACCTCTTGGAATGATGATAAACAAGTATTTAAGGGAGGTTTTACAGATGACCAAATCGGATTTAAAATTACTGGTAATGAGTCTGCCTCTCCCATAGAACAGAAACAAATGATTACAAGTTTCCAAAGACCTAAAAGCAGAATTGGTGGAGTAATTGTTTATAATTTCGCCCAAGCAACAGCAATGAAGTTCTCAGATAGACCAAGTGTCTCTGGCGATGCCGAATATTCTCAACACGCAAGTTTCAGAGATTTCTTCAGTTCGAAAAGTCAAGCAGAGAAAATATGGAAAACAAAAACTCTGTGGGGAAAACTCGGATTTTCATATCAACAATTTAATGAAGATGAATATTTTGAACCAATTGTTCAATACTGCCAACCTAAGGACAAAAAGTTAAGAGGCATTACTTCCGACACAACCATAGATACTTCGGTAATTCCGACTGTTTCAAGTTTGGCAAATCCTTCCAATTATGATATAGAAGTTATCTATGGTAAAGGAACAATCAAAGCCCCCCAAGTTTATAATAATTTTGATTTTAATACACCAAGAACAGAACTACAGCGTATATATCCAGATGGTTCTCAGAGTAGTCAAATGCCAGCAACTGGTTCGAATCAAGATTCATATGCTGGGTCAATTCATACATTCACAGCAATGACTAATATTGTAGCAAAACCGACTCCGATATCAGCAGAAGAACTTCCGACTTTGAGTAAATTTGGATACTATTTGATTACTTCCGACTTAGTCCCAACATATAAAGATATTGTGAGTAAAGGCGACCCTCTCGGATTACTCGGAGTAGTTCCGAAAACATCACTGAGTTCTCAAGATTTCATTCCACTCGCAAACTCGGATATAGTTCAAGTTCTCAATCAGAATACACCTATCAATAATATCCGAGTTAAGATATTGAATCCAGATTTATCAAACCCACAACTCAATGAAAATAGTTCTGTAATTCTAAGAATTGATGTTCCGATTCAACCACCTACCCCAGTTCCAGAAGAAGATGCCAAGTCTCCAGCGAAGAGATGTCCAAAGACTGGGGAAAAAGTATGTAAGTGTCCACCAACTTCAATTGAAAAAATATCTAAAAAATAATATATTCTAATAATATAAAATGTCTAATATTCAAGGTCAAGTCTTACTCGCTGAAAATTCCGCTGGAAATGGTCTCAAACGATTAAAATTAGATTCTTCTGGAAGATTAGAATGTTCTGTTAATGAAATTGAAATTACAGCCTCAGCAATTACTGTTGCTGTTGACGGTTTAGAAACATTACAGACTTCAACCAATACTAAATTAGATACTTTGGAAGCAAGTCTTACATCAATGGAAGGAAAACAAGATACCCAAATTGGACATATGGATGGTGTTGAGGCAAGTCTCACAGCAATTACTGGATATGTTGATGGATTGGAAACACTTCAGACTTCAACTAATACTAAATTAGATACTCTTGAAACGACCCTAACAGCAATTGAAACTGACCAAGCAGCATTGGAAGTTCTTCATACAGCAACTAACTCGGCACTAAATGATGCCGAATCACATCTCGGAACTATTGATACTTCCACAGCATCTCTTGCTACTTGTGTGGGAAGTTCAAAAGTCAATGTAAATATTTCTTCTGGAAGTTCTGGACTTCCGAGTGGAGCATCTACCTCAGCAAATCAATCAACTCTTATTGGACACGTAGATAATGTTGAAGGCAAATTAGATACACTCGAAACAACTCTTACAGCAATCGAAACCGATGCCGCAGCATTAGAAGTATTACAGACTACTACTAATTCTAAATTAGATACATTGGAAACAACTCTTACAGCAATAGAAACAGACCAAGCAGCAATCGAAGTTCTTCTTACAGCAGCAAATGGAAAACACGCAGCAAATGAAACATTACTCGGAACTATTGATTCTGATACAGATGCTATTAAAACTTCTACAGCAGCGTGTGCTACAGACTTGGCGGCGATTGAAGTATTACTCACAGCAGCCAATACAGACCACGCAGCCAACGAAGCATTACTCACAACAATTGATTCTGATACAGATGCTATTAAAACCTCGACGGCTGCTTGTGCTACAGACTTGGCGGCGATTGAAGTATTACTCACAGCAGCCAATACAGACCACGCAGCGAATGAAGTCTTACTTACTAATGCTGAGGCTCATCTCGGAAATATAGAAACATCAGTTCAAGCATTGGATGATATTGCTCTCGCTGAAGATGCCGCACACAGTTCTGGCCAGAAAGGTGTGATGTTGTTAGGTGTTCGACAAAGTTCCCAAGCAGATTTTGCCGCCGATGGTGATTATACTCCACTATCAATTGATGATGATGGAAAACTCCGAGTGGCCGCATCAGCCGCATCTGGTGGTTCAACTGAAGCAAAACAAGATGATATTATTGGACACGTGAATGGAGTTGAAGGAAAATTAGATACTTTGGAAACAACTCTTACAGCAATCGAAACCGATGCCGCAGCAATTGAAGTATTACTTACTGGGATAGATAGTGATACAGATGCTATTAAAACTTCTACAGCAGCGTGTGCTACCGACTTAGCAGCGTTGGAAGTTCTTCAGACTTCAACTAATGGAAAATTAGATACACTTGAAACTACATTAACAGCAATTGAAACCGATGCCGCAGCAAACGAAGTATTACTTACAAATGCTAATGGGAAACTGGCAGATATTGAAACAGCAGTCCAACTCATAGATAATGGATATGGTGCTATGACTACTGAAACAATAATGAATGCGTCGGTTGCCGAGAGCAGTGGCGAAGGAGTTTCAAGTGTATTCACTAAAACAAGAGAAATTGAAAATATAGGTTTCGCAATTACAGCACCATCAAATGCGAGTTATTCAGCCTTTATAGAATATTCAGTTGATAATTCATTATTTTTCCAAGATACTAATTTAAATTTTTCGAATACATTAAGTTGTAAAGGAACAATTACATCTATTGGAAGAGGGTTTAGATATTATCGTGTAAGAATTATAAATAATCACAACGTAGCCCAAACATTCGTAGTTAAAATCTCATATTAAATTTTATTTCTAATATATTTTTATAAAATGCCACATATGTATAATCATACAGATGCTAATCGACAAATGACTGTTAAAACCACGAAAGGAATGAAAAGGAAATCACCAACGAAAGGAAAAAAAAATAAACCTAAAAATATAATTAAAAAAAAACCAATGAAACCAATGGGAAAAGCGAAAAAAACTATCTCATATTAATATATAATGAATTTGAAAGAATATTTGTTTACGCTCAAAGTTCAAGAACTCAAGGATATCTGTAAGAAATCCAGTATTAATGGAATTAGTAGATTAAAAAAGTCGGAACTTTGTGATATAATGGCTGATTGCGATTTAGTCGGTATTGAAGATGGTTTAGTTCTCGAAAAGTCGGAACTTCCAACAATACCAGAAGAGTCGGAAGTTGCTTGTTGCCACGGTTCTGATGACCCACTATGTGATGATTGTTCCGCACCAGAAGAGATTATATTACATCTTCCGATTAAACCAGATGCTCTCAAAGTATCCCAAGAGAAATGGTTAAATATGTTTAAAAAGGGAAAAAAAATCTTAGAGAATGGTAATGCCCACACCCACAAATAAAGCCTTATATGCGAAAGCAAGAGCAAAGTATTCTGGAATGAAACACTCTGCTTATAAATCAAGTTTAGTAGTCAAAGAATATAAAAAGAGAGGCGGAGGTTATAGCGGAGCAAAACCAAAGAAAACTGGATTAAAAAGATGGCACAAAGAAGATTGGAAAACTCAAGATGGAAAGAAAACCTACGAAGGAAAGAAAGGCAAAATCTTCCGACCAACTAAGAGGGTATCTGCCGATACTCCAACTACAATGTCGGAACTAACTCCAGCAAGAAAAAAAAAAGCAATCGCCGAAAAAAAAGCGAAGGGACGAGTAAAAAAATATTGAGTTATTATATAGAATGTCGAATATATATGATAATTTAGATGCTTTAGATAAACCAAATTTTGCTTCTTGGGAGAAAAGAAAACATCAAGGTGTTGAGTATTATGCTAATAAAGATACTGGTGCTGTCTCAAAAACAGACCCACGTGCGAAGCAAGGAAAAAAAGAAAAAATGGCTAAATTGAATTCTATGATTTCAAATGAAGTTTCAGCGAGAGCAATATCATCTCATATTTCTATGCCGAAAGAAAAAGTAATTCCAGACATATATATGCCGTTGAGAAGCCCAACATATGGAGAACAAGCAGAATTTGATTACGGAATTACAGACCACGAAGCCCAAGCCTATTTTTTTCCACCATCTGCTGGAGGTAAAGCAAAGGCTAAAGTTAAAACGTGGACAGCGAGAAAACCACTGGAGGAAAAGAAAAGAAAATTTGGGATGAAAGCACACGCCAATGTTGGAGCGAAAAAAGGACAAAATACTTATGATGAAAAAACATCTGGACTTAGTAAAGCACAACTCATCTCTGGAGAAAATCGAACAATTAGAGCAATGAGTGGACACGGTAAATTTGTTCTCAGACGGAATAAAATCAGAAAAGGTAAACGAATTGGTCAATATGATGAATTCTATTTTAATCCAAAAACTATGGTTAGTCATCCAACGATGCCAAAGTCTGCTGATTTTGGTTATGAAGTCGGAAGTTCCAAATATATGTAAATAAAATATTACAGATTAATATAATGCCACCAAAGAAGAAATTACCTTATGAACCTTGTTGGACAAGATTTGGGAAAGGCGGTCAGAAATATGTAGTATGTGCGACATCTAAAGGTCAAAAAGGAACTTATAAATCTAAGAAACCTAAGAAGGAAGAACCTAAACCTAAACCAGCACCTAAACCAGCACCACCTAAACCTAAACCTAAACCTAAACCAAAGAAAGAAAAGAAGAAGGTAAGATTTGCTCCAGAACCACCAAAGCCTAAACCAAAACCAAAACCAAAACCAGCACCACCGAAACCAAAACCTAAACCGAAACCGAAACCAGCACCACCACCTAAACCAAAACCAGCACCACCGAAACCTAAGCCAGAGCCAAAGAAGAAAGAAAAAGATTCAACTCATATTCATAAGGATTTGTATGTAGTTGTAGGTCATTGGACAGATAAGACTCTACGGAATGAAGAAGATAAATCTGAAGGAATTGGTTTCTACAGAAGAAAGAACTTATTATATACAGACCCACGAGGAGGTAATGCTGTGATAAAAATAGACCAAGAAGATGATAGTGATGGCGAGTTGGAAACACATCCAATTGTTCATTTCACTTATTTTGGTGTGAAGTTTTTTCCAATGCGTTATCCGAGTGGTCAAGAAAAAATGTTTGACCGAGTAGATTTAATTCCAGCAAAAGACTTTGACGGTGTGATAAGAAAAGACGGAGAAGCAAAAGTCGGAAGAAAGGAAAGTAAAGAAAAAGAAGAACCAAAAAAAACTGAACCAAAGAAAGTTCCGACTAAGTCAGTAGAACCAAAAGTTCCGACTGGAGAGAAAGTGGGAAAATTGATGGAAGTTATATTGAAAAAAGACCCAATCCGTTGGGCGTGTTATGGTGGCTCGGCAATCTACATTTATCTTAAGATTCTGGCCAAGCATACCAACGACTGTGTATTTGGATTTGGTTCTGCTGATGCTTCACTTGAGGCTGGAGCATTTCCTTCTGTTGCTTCGAAGTTTTTCTCAACCGCTGGTGGTGGAACTCGAGACTCTATGTTCGGAATGAATGTTAGAATGGCTAACAAGCCAGAAGTTCAAAAGAGATTACTTGAGCAATATCGGAAGTGTAAACGAAATGGTAAAATACTCTGTGTTCCATATTTCAAAACTACCCACGCAAATATGATTATATTCAATTTCCATACAGATACGATAGAATACTATGAACCACACGGAACTGGAACTAAACCATTTGAAAATTCAATTAAAAGAATTACTCAATATTTTAATAAGAATGGTGAGAAAATGACTTATTCATTATCAGCAGATACTTGCCCAAGTATAGGATTTCCAGCCCAAGTGAGGATGATGTATGGCCTTCAAAGATTAGAACACACGAGATTGATAGAAAGAGACCCAGCACAAAAAGCCGAGACTGGTGGGTTCTGTTGTATGTGGAGTTTTCTTCATATGGATTACAGATTGGCACATCCAAAACAACCTCCTAACGCAATGGCGAATGAATTAGTTCAGATGGCCAAAAAAGACCCAGATAATTTCTACAGACAATATATTCGAGGTTATACAGATAATCTCTTAAAAGAGATGTATGATGCTGTGGGTGAGGCAAATGTAAGAACTGTTATGGGTAGAACCGTTAGAAAAGCACAGATTAAAGCAGCATATAATAAATTAGACCCATTGATTGAGAAACTGTGGAAAGAGGCTGGAGGAAAATTCAAAAAATAATCTAATTTAATTATATATGGCAGAGAAAAAGAAAAAAGACAACAAACCATTATACAAACCTATGAAATCAACACGTGCTGGGAAGAAGGGAATGGTCTACGTGATGAAGAATGGTTCTAAGAGATTGATACACTTCGGTGATTCCTCAATGGGAGACCACAAGTCTGGAGCAAGTAAAGCCAGACAAAAATCTTATTTAGCAAGGTCTGGAGGTATTCGGAACAAGGCTGGAAAACTAACAGCCAATGATAAAAATTCAGCAAATTACTGGTCTCGTCGAGTCAATTGGTGAATGGTTCATTTTTCGTTTTATTTTATTTTTTAATTATATAGATGCCTAAAAAAGGAACTACTACTAAGTATAAACGGCGTGCTGGTGTTAACATCGGAACTTTAAAAAAGGAAGGTTTTGCTTTTGACCCACCCATTCCAGCAGACCAATTTGGAGGAGATGTTAAGGCATTGCGACAATTCAAAGTCGAATATAAACCAGATGGAACTGGAAGGGCTAAACAATGGAAAGGAATTCATAAAAACTTAGAAACTGGGAAGTTATATTTGGCTGATGGTGAAAGATACAGAGAACTTACAGATACAGAATATGAGTATATTACTAAGGAAATAGGTGAATCTAAACAACTTGGAGATGTTGAGAAAAGAATCGGAAAACCATTTAGAGAGAGAGCAAAGGAAGAAGAAGTAATTGAACCAGTTGAAGTTAAAGTAGAACCAGCGAAGAAACGAGGTAGACCTAAACAAACTCAACCAAAAAATTCAGTATCGGATTACGCAATAGCAGAGGCGATAGCGTATATGGAACTCACCAATATGATGCCAAACGAGGAGACAGAGGAACTTGAGGTTTCAGAAGTCAAGGTTAGAGGTATTATATTATATGAAGATGATGATGGTAGACTTTATGAACCAACAGACGAAACTCATTGGGTTGCGACTCGGTCAATGTTCCGATATTTTGCTAACGAAGAACCAAAAGAACTCTTACACATCAGAGACAAAGAGTTTTTTGATAATAGATTCTATGAAAGCGACCCAGATTCTGATGATGAAATCGGAAGTATAATTGATGCCGCATTAGAAGGAACTGAAAAGAAATCATTTACTGGGGGTGCTGCGGCTGCTGCTACGGTGGCAGAAGAAGAAGATTCGGATGCTGGAAGCACAGAAGAAGAAGACGACCAGAAGAGACCAATGACTATTGAAGATGTTGCGGAGGATGATAATATAATTAAAATGGGTAAGCAGATTGCTCTTAGATATATTCCTCAAATAGATGCGGAAGCCCCAAATGATAATCCAATCTTTACAGAATATCCAAATGGAAAACCAGTTATCGGAAATGAAGATGTTGGGGACTATTCTCCGACTGCTGCTGATGAAGATTGGGTATACAGACAAGAAGGAACTGAAGAAGAAAAAGCCTTATATTATACTAATAAAGAAGATGATATAATTTACAGAGAAGACGAAGAAACTGGTGAAGAAGATGAAATAGTTGGAATACGAGCAATGAGAGGACACAGAAGAGTTCTGATATTTAGTCCAGAACAAGTTGGATTAGATTACCCATTGTTATATGATTGGGAAGATAAGGAAAATTTAGGGAATGCCTATGAATATGAGATTCCAGAAGATGACTTAGGATTACTTATTTTTTCAAGATATGATGAAGAGTTTGATTACTTTAGAGATTCTAAGTTTCAAGCAATGGATGCCGTTAGAACTCGGAACAAATCAATAAAAGAATTAGAAGAAGACCTTAGATTTATGAATCAAGAACCTTATCGAGCATTCCACCTATCGGTATTAAAAGAAAAGATAGAGATGAGAGAACAAATCATTAATGAAATAGCGGAGGAGATTTTAGGAGGTGAAATTGAAGAATCTTTGAAAACAAAAATACTTGAAGATTTGAAGAGTAGTATATCTAAGAAAGAAACTACCGATATGGGTGGAGGAAAAGGAATCGTTCAGCAACCAAAGAAAATGAAGATTAAAAAGAAGAAGATGTCTGAAGCACAACTGGCAGCACTCGCAGCAGCACGAGAACGAAGACTTGCTAAGATTGCCGCAGATAAAGCAGCAAATAAAAAATAGTTTATTATAATAATCAATATGTAAATTTAATCGGAACTCCTCCCATCTCCCAAATTACTTTTTTTTTTAATTTTCATTCTGACTTATTATCAGACTTCCACTCATCTACCGCTCTAAGCCAAGTTGTTTCTCTACCACAACTAAACCAATTCTCTTCCAGTTCATCGAATGAAGCATCCCAGCAATCTGCGAGACATTCATACAAACCAATATGGTCGTGCTCTGAAGTTTCGAACTCATTCATAAACTTCATAGCATCATCTTTAGCATTATTCGCAAAGTATCTATTGAACTCTTTCCAAAACCATTCTTGATGCTCATTGCTCAAATACTGAAAACATCCGACTTGTTCTTTCAAAGCCTCATCTGTGCCTTCTTCCAAGACAGTCATCACATAATTACAATTCACCCATACTCGAACTTCGTGGTCGTGGAAAAGTCCACCTCTAATATCATCGTTGTTAAGAATCTCTGGCATTTTATAATAATAGAAAATAAGTTTATTTTTAAATCAATTTTGTTTTGTAAATGCTGAATACACTATATTTCGTTTCTATCAATCTACGTCTTGACCATCCGTGTGAGGATATGATTTTTTGTAGCCGTTTCCATATCGACTTCGACATCCCTATTATATGTTTGGCCAGTTTTGTGTTGATTGATTCCTACCGACTTTGCGTGCTGCTTGATTCGTTCCATTCT
>Ga0181388_1000070_pt1 | contig 30293 bp, 35 predicted proteins | sample 11SPOviralmetaG_FD_130120 | JGI IMG/M metagenome (GOLD analysis project Ga0181388, IMG submission 130120) | Marine viral communities from the oligotrophic San Pedro Time Series (SPOT) site, San Pedro Channel, CA, USA - 11 SPOT_SRF_2010-05-17 | ecosystem: Environmental > Aquatic > Marine > Strait...
AAGAAGGATGTATTTGCCAAATTCAAGTCCTATAACGCGGCTAGTTCCGGTCCCGGACCTGGTACAACCAAGAATGTAGAAGCCAAAACCGCAAATGTGGGAGAGAATGTGGTAGATACCAATCGTTACATGCACGAGGGTCGTTTTTCTTCCTTCAAATGGTCCCAACCTGTTAAGAAAAACACTATAGAGAACCGAACTGAATTAACTTTTGCCGAATTCAAAAAAATGCAGCTCGATAATAAAAACTTGGTATAATATAAGAGCAATGCGCAAATACAAAACAAATAATAGAGGGTCCAGCAAGAAAAAGCGAACTAAGAGAGGAGGAGCAGCAGATAAATCTAAGGGAACCATTAAAAATAAAAATGATGATGCTAAGGGTTTCCAATTAGCAAAAGGGTTTCTCGTTCAAATTAAGATGGCGATTGCGGAACGTATTGCGTGGCTTATTAATGGTCAAGTTACAAGTCGTTTGCAAGATAAATTTTTAGTGGGTATTCCTACAGAAATCAAGATGCCCCTTGAAGTGAAATTAGACAAAATTGCAGAAAAGTTAGTGAGAGATATGTCCGCGAAAGGACTAAGTATGATGGAAAATTTGTTGCGTGCATCTCCAGGTCTAGGAAATGCGTATTCACTAGTGGCAATGGTCGATAAAGGAATTGCGGCTGCCCGAAATATGCGAGCTGCCATAAACAAGATTGCCAGAGACGTTGAGGAGGCAAAGGAAAAGATGAGAGAAATGGGGTTATCAACCGATATGATCCCCTCAGTGCCATCTTTAGAGGCGCCAGCAGTTTTTACTGATGCATTAGAGAAGGTGAATGAACTTAAGGATCAAGCTACTACAAAGGTATCTGAATTGAAAAATACTGCCGCGGAACAAACACAGGCTATTGCCGACCAAGCAGAGGCACAAACACAGGCTATTGCCGACCAAGCAGAAGCTAGCACTCAAGCTATTGCTGATGAAGTGGAGTCGGGTACACAAGATATTGCAGCCGATACTGAACAAGCTCTACAGAAAGGAGGTAAAAAATATAACCGCTTATTAACCCGTGTGAAGCGGTCAATGACCAAATTTAATAATTCTACTCGTCGTCGTAAATCAAGTCGATGATTTGTTATCCTGTTCCCATTTTTTATATCCATTGCTTTTGGATATGTCGAATGACGTACCTAAATGGTCTTTGGCAATACTGAGGGCTTGTTTCTGAATATCTGTCATAGTGTTCAGAAATTCTTCCGTTTGTTTGTTTTCCTCTTGAGTTGTTTGATTCATTTATATTGTATTATCTGGACTATCTCTATTCATTTTTCTTGTAAATAGAGATATTCTATCCTTTGTAGGTTATGAAGGCAATTGTTTCCTTGCTTTGCGTATCGTTTCTTCTAATAACATTGGTGATACCTTTGTTATATTCATAATTGTTTTCTGTAAGGTAACTCATCAAATCGGGCAGGTCGTCAATTGTCATGAGTCCGCACCTATCTAAGGCTCTGAGAGCGAGAGCACACATCTGACGGGGAGCACAAGGACTTGGTTCTTTGAACTCGCTCAGAGGGGGCATTTTTACACGGACAACCTTTTCTCTCAACGGACCTAGAGGCATCGTGTTGATAGTGATGAGTGTTAAGTAACATTCATTTATTCGATCCAAATATGGTTGAGAAAATAGACTGAAAGACTTGGGCATATAAGTATAAGTGAAAAAAATGAAATAACTTTCTTGTTGTTTGTGAATAGTATCAAAATAACAATGGATAAAGTATATCGTTTCAAATTTTCGGAGAACTTTGTGGAGAATCTGTCTGATTTCGCCAAAGACAACCAATATTGTGACCGCCATGATTTCAAGGACAGATGGTCGCGCTGGGTAGAGGCGAATGAAGACCTGGTATCTCGTGAACACGAGAGGCTTATGTCGCTTGGGTTCAGTGGCGATTCTAGAGATAAGATGTTCAAAAGTGCAAGATATTATTACAGAAATAAAAGCACTGCAAAAAAGACACCAATGGTAAGGCGAGAATATGTGGGGCTCCCAAAGGATGCATTGCGTGCGATTGATAACCACATCATCGATGGTTTGTCAGGAAAGGATTATAGTCCAGCAAGCGGTTTCGATGCCTTCTACGACAAAGAACAAACTATGATCACCGAATGTGCAAATACAATAGGTGATAAGTTGGAAGGAGGTTCCAATAGCATTTATGAAAAGATCAAAAAGACTTATAAGAACCGATACTATGTCAATGTGAGTAAATTACGAAAACCCAAATTAGAGAGAAGCGATGGAGAAGCAATTGCGGAAGAAAAGGGAATAAACGAAACCCAGCTTGTTATATATGAACCCAACTTACATAACATTCAATCAACTCTGTCCTAAATATGACGAAACTAAAAAAATGAATATAGAACATAAAAAAGAGATGATTGCTTTCGAGGAAAAGCATTATGACACCCACGCAAAAGTGGCGTCTATCCCCGGAAGCCCTCTCTTTTTTTCACCAGTTCAGAAGTGGGAGCAACTCAATTTAATTCAAACCCATGTTTTGGTTTATAGAAAAAAACTTGTCCCCTTCCAGGAGTTTTTCAAGAAATTCACCTTTCCAGAAAGAAGCCAATATCTTGTATCTTCTCTCAAACACTTAGTTCAGGGCGTAGATTTACTGAGTAAAAATGGAATCAAGATGATTAACTACCAACATATTGGATTTCAGAACAATAACATCCCCTTGATTTATGAGTTTCGACGTTGCGAAGACTTATCTTACCTCCCACTGGAAGTGCACGTGTTGTTATTTATGCAGAAACACAAAATACCGGCTTTGTCGGAAAACAATTTTCGCACAATTTGTAAATCGTTTTTTCATTTGAATAACAAACAATTGACAAACGATGTGTGGATTCCATTAGTAAAGGACTTCATATTCTTGTTCAATACGCCTTATGAAAAAGTAAAGGCTCACATAGCGAGTTTGAATCCAAAGTGGTATGTTTACGGACTAGGCTGTTTGTATCAAGATCTGGTATCAGATGTGGATTTTGAAACACTTCCTGAGGAAGTGGTTCAACTAATTTTGTCATGCAAGGAGGTCTCTCCAAAGTTACGTCCTTCTCTTATGGATGTCTATAGTGCGCTTACTTTCTAGACTTTCTAGACTTTCTAGACTTTCTGCTCTTCCTTCCTTTCTTTCCCTTTCTGGTCTTCTTTCCTTTCTTCGCCTTACGGGTCTTGCGTGCTTTACCCTTCTTAGCTTTCTTAGTCTTGCTAGGAGAATGATCTCCACTGGAACCCGACCACTCACTTTTGCGACGGCTAGCAGCCTTCATTGCCTCCTTGAGGGAGTTACAACCCTCTTCCTTCTTTACGCGCATGACGAACTGGATCCATTTTTCACCCATTATATACTCTATGCACAAAAAAATGAAAACTTATCCTGTAAATACAAGTATTCAAATAAACAATGATTGAATTTACAAGATATTTATACATCAAACAGGACGTTGAGACCGCCTTAATAGGGTCTCTTCTCAACAAGGACAAGGACCTCGCCTTGTTCTGGGCGTTTGAATTGTTTCATAGTGGTTTCACACAAGGAACACTCCTAGTATTGTGGAACGCATATTATGGATTCTACGCCACCGAAAGTCCAGCAATGGAAGCCTATATGAAGAAGCGGGAAGCAACCATGGACCCTGAGGAATTCATTGTGACTTTCGTCTCCAACCTTGCCATTCGACCATCCAACACCGACGTATTCTTCCTATCTGGAGCAGCCCAGAAGACTGAAGAGGACGATGACTATGTGGAATGGGACTTGACAAAGCGCCTCGAGGAAGAGAACTACGAGGCTATTGCACACGCACTGGTAAGTATGTCCAAAGAAAAATCCAAATTAACAAAAGCAAAGAAACAATTGAGTACCTATTTTGAATCCAAGGGCGTGAAACGTCCAACATTTGCGGTAGCAAGTGATCACGTAGCACCTTCCCTCATTCTCATTGCACGCACAATAACCTACTATACTCAGATTGCTAAATCTACTAACGAGAAAAAGAAGAACCTATATGTTGTTGCTGGTGAAGGAACATCTTCTGAGTTTCGAACTATTGAGGTGAATTACCCAGAGGAAAAACCACCTAAAATCTTCCCCAAGCTCGCCAAGCATTCGCCAGAGACCAATGGTATGCTATCCGCGTTTATGCCATCACATTCGAATGAAATCTTGGATGCGTATCGTGGAAAATGGATCATACATGCTTACCACACAACACCCATCTGGAGAAAACGCGTTGAGGAATATGGTGGCAAGTATTCTGAAGACGATAACGACATTGTGTGGGACAATGACGACAACGAAGAAGAGTTCTGGGAGAGGTATTATTACGACACTGATGAACAGCCGATGGAGATTCAGAGAAAGAACATTCCCTCTTACGATGTGCGAATGACAATGCAACAATTCTACGATACCTACAAAAAATCGGGAATTTACACGCCGTGTCCTGAGCTACTAGAAGCTCTTACAGACTAAGGTTACCAGTCGTAACCAACTTCCACCTCCAAAGTAAAAGAGAAGTCCGTCGAATTCAAATCAACCAGTTCTCCATACTGGTTGCGTAGCTCGATTTTGAATCGTTGCAAATTGACAGGACCGAAATACTCTCTTTTCTTTTCCAGAAATAGATTTCCTGCATCGTTGATAAAGTTGTTTTGTGACACGCTATTTGTAGAAATGGGCACCATCGCCAGAATATTATCTCCTATGTAACTTTTGGAATACATGGCCAAAATAGACTGAGTCTGTGAATTATTGAAGTCGTTCAATACAAAAAACACGTAGTCTGTGGATGTTCCCACATAGACCGCCTCAGCTGTGTATCTTGCCGAACATTCGTAGAACTTCTTGCGGAACCCTAAGAGCCAACCCAATGTGCTATTGAAATCCTTAGACTCAATATCTTTCAGGAAGTTCATTTCAAAGGTGTTGCGGTTGTTTTCAATAGTGAGCTTGTTGGAAGCAACGTCTGCGACTACTGAAAAACGAGGTGGGGAAATATGAAGTTGTTCGTTGATGGCTTTGGTGAGTGCAATAGCAAGTGCAGTAAGAGTGTAATTTCCATCCGGAAGAATAACTGACCCCTCTTTAACATCTCCATCTCCGGTCTCCTTCAAGTACACCAAATCGTTCATTTTCTCTTCGGAAAAGCAATAAATTACATTAGGTAGCTGGATAGAAGACAGCTTGAGTGATAAGACGTTTTTGAATTGATATGGAAGCACAAGCGTGAAGTCAGTAGATTTGGTATTGTTGTAGTCTTCTCTAAATACCGAATTTAACACAACTGATTGATTATATACCTTGCGTTTCAACTGGTTGAGGTCACCTCTCGCAATATCGGTTGGATAAGATTCTACAGGATTCAATCGTTTGTTTTTATCTATAATATCATTAAATGTGATTGTTTCGGGATGTTGTACAAAGGAATTTCCACCTGATTGCGTCACTGACACTTGATTCACCAAACGAGGTGCGTTTTGCTGAACAACCGCTTCCTCGTCAGGCATTTCGTTTTCGTTTTGTATGGTCTTGTCCAATTGTTTTCGAAGGTTACGCGTCAGACGTAACTTTGCTTCTTTCATGAATTCGATGAACTTCGCCTTCTTTTCCACGGGATAATTTACATCTTTTGATATCACCTCTACAATCATCTTTTCGTTTTTCAAAACGTCGTTTAGAGAATAAGGCGGTGTCACCTTCAACAGGGTTTCCACTTCTGTTAAGGAATAATTTATCAAATTCAGATCTAATTCAGTCATATTTTTCTATTATATATACCTGGATACTATTTATATCTTTATATTTCCGTAAAAAATGAAATCTTATTGCTCCGTGTTATTTATAGCATTAATAAGTATAATGGTGAAGAACACTACTGGAGGAAGCAAGCACAAGGGCATGGCTAGAAAAGCCGTAAATGCGTCAAAGCAAAGAAGTCGATTGCGTAAGATTGAAGAAGAGGGGGAAGCATATGCAGTTGTAATCAAACTGATGGGGGGAGCCCGTTGTTCTGTCTTAGGTATGGATAATGTTGAGCGAGATTGTATTATTCGCGGAAAGTTTCGAGGGAAGGGAAAACGAGACAATACTATTCGTGCAGGCGTGATGGTATTGGTTGGAGATCGAGACTGGTCAACCACCTCTGAAGATAAGCGACCTGTATGCGATCTTCTTGAAGTATATAGTGATATAGACAAGGAAAGACTGAAGAAAGATGAAACGTCGATTGACTGGAAATTTGTGTTGGGTGTGGGAGAGGTCGTTCGAGCACCAGAAATCACAGAAGACGTTGAATTTGGTGATAACATTGTGGACGAAGAATACCATCGACAGATTGCAGCAGAGACTGGAAAGGGTTCAGTGTCAATTGCATTTGGATATGAAGAGGAGGTAGATATAGACGACATTTAATATTATATGTAAAATAAATAACAAAATCAAATGATATTCGACCATCCTGGCTCTTCAAGCCATTCGGTAGGAATCGTTTTTTTTCCTCCATCATAAGCGACTGCAAATCCGGAGTCAATAAGTAAAGTATTGAGACACGTGCCATCCTCCATATAAACATCTGCTAACAATCGTCCATATTTTTCGGTCTTTACATCTTCCAACATAACAATCTTATTCAATGTCTTACTTTCTACAAAACGTTTTGCCGCTAATGCATGTAGCCTTTCATTTTCATTGTTGGTTCGTATTTCAGGAGTATCTATTCCACGTAGTCTCACAGAGAAACGATAAATAGGTGATTCGGGGTACAGCTTCGACGCAATTGTAATGGTATCGCCATCATATACTTTTATTACTTTGCATGTTGTTATACAAGGAATATATGGTTTGGTATCCTTATATTGAACTTGTTCAATATCAGGATATGTCCAAAATTTAGAGCTGTAGTTTCTTTTTGTAAAGCAACTACATTTTTTTTGCAAATATGTTATCGGGTTGAATAATCTCATAATTAATTATTATCAATACCTTTATATGTAATTCAAAAATAAATGAATTGAAGATAATATAGAAATATCATACATAGAACAATATAGATTAGAGTTCAGATAATGAAAAATAGCCAAACCAAATACATTCCTCCTTCTCAAAGATCAAGACGCCGGGAAAATCAGACCCCCGCATCTTCATTGAAGATTGATGAGGATAACTTTCCACAACTCCAGTCTGTGTCGTGTAAGGCGTCTACAATGGATTATAGTGTAATTACTAAAAAAGAAGAAGACCAACCGGAAAATTTGTTAGTAGATGTTCTACCACCAGGTTGGATACAAATAACTTGTAATAAACACAATCGACCGATAATCACAGGTAATAGTCTCGTTCCACCAGTCGAAGATGAATACGACGTAGAAGGAGATGAATACTTGAATTGGTTATTTACACGACACGAGATGGAACGCCAGGATTTAATAGATAGTCTTGGCTACGCAGAATATAAGCGCTTATACGTGGTCGAATTTCCCGAAATTGAAGAAGATCCAGATGTTGAATACGAGGAGGAAGAGTACACTAGTGAAGAAGAGTGCTGAATATATGTACATACAATTAATTAACTTAACGCGTTATCCAACACAATAAAAATTCGCTTCTTTTGTTAACTATGGAAGAAATCAATGAATTAGATGAGAACTGGATTACGCAGTTTGAAGAAGTTGACAAAGACTATGAAATATTTTACAAGGATGATGTAGAGTGCGTCAACATAAAATACGTTTTTATAAATTCAAATAATGAGATCGAACACGTAAAGTGTGAGAAAACTATTCTTCCACAAAAAAATAAACTCCCACAAGAGACTCTTCTTGCAATGATAAAAACTCATTCACTCAAAAAATACAAAATGTCCTTCATATTAAAATACAACCTTTCCATTGACCCTCGTGAAATAACAAATAATGATGTGTCCCTGGAAGACTCCTGGTTGACAGAATATACGTATGTAAAAGACATATTTTTCGACAAAACAATCACAATGTTCCAAGATCTCAACGAAATTAACATATTTTTCTGTGAATCCAAAAAATCTCATAACAAAACAAGTAAAATAAGGTTATTTCAATCGCTGAAGCGCCACAATTCAACCAAAAAACATATTAAGTAAGTTAAAAGCTTAGATATTTTTTAATTTATATATTATTATGTCGAAAGTTGCATTAGTTACCGGTATCACTGGTCAAGATGGTTCTTATTTAGCTGAGATTCTTCTCGATAAAGGGTATGACGTGTGGGGAATCATTCGTCGCGCATCTAATATAAACACCTCCCGCATTGAGCACATATTTGATAAATTGACCCTGAGGTATGGCGACCTAACCGATTCATCCAATCTACTCCTTATTCTGGCTGAGATATCCACCAAATATGTTTCCAACCTTGATGTTTTCGAGATCTATAATCTTGCTGCCATGAGTCATGTAAAAGTCTCCTTTGAGATGCCTGAATACACAAGTAATGTTGATGGAACAGGAACACTCCGCCTTTTAGAGGCAATGCGTAGTTGCAGCATTCCCAATGAGAAGATTAAGTTTTATCAAGCTTCCACATCTGAGCTCTACGGAAAGGTGGTGGAAGTTCCCCAAACGGAGACCACTCCATTTTACCCCCGCTCTCCATACGGAGTCGCTAAGCTATATGGATACTGGATAACAAAGAATTATCGTGAGGCATATGACCTTTTCGCCTGCTCCGGTATATTGTTCAACCATGAGAGTCCGCGCCGAGCTCATAATTTTGTTACCCGCAAAATTACAATTGGGTTGGGAAAGATTCTCCGTGGTCAGCAAGACAAACTGGTCTTGGGCAACCTCAATTCACTTCGTGATTGGGGGCACGCAAAGGACTATGCCATGGGAATGTGGCTCATTCTGCAACAAGACAAGCCCGATGACTATGTGTTATCTACGAACGAATACCATAGCGTGAAGGAATTTGTGGAGAAGTCGTTTGCACTCAAAGGGTTTGATATTAAATGGAAGGGTGAAGGAACAAACGAAGTTGGATATGATGAGAAAACCGGACGCGAGTTGATTTTCGTGTCGGAAAAATACTTCCGTCCTACTGAAGTGGACGAGTTGTTAGGAGATAGCACCAAGGCGAGAACGGAACTTGGATGGAAACCTGAACACTCGTTTGACGAGCTAGTAGCTGAGATGGTGGAAGCTGATTGTTAATTAATTACATTAACGTAACTAATTAGCTAGACAATAACAAGAGATTGTTCATTCACATGCACTAAGGTTCTAAGACTGCTTCTGTGACTTCGCACTGATGAGCGAGAACGCTGTATCACATTGGGTTGTAAAGGAGTCTTCATAGGAACAACTGGAGGGGTTCTGTTTGGTTTAGGTTTGGCTGTAACAGGCATTATTTTCTCTTTCTCTTTACGATCGCCGGTGATACGTTTCAGTTTGGTAAAAGGAAGCAGATTCTGACTCTTTAATTGGAAATACAATGAGTCATTGTTAAAAAAAACGTTCTTATCCACATTCCCTCTGAGATTTCCAATTTTCAAAAAGCAGTCTCGAGACGCATATATATTAGTTAATTGCAACTCTATATTACCGACCACGTCCATATACGATTTGAGTCGTTTCTTTACTCTCTCAAAGTGATTACAGAATTTATGGATGAAATTATTTTTTATACCGAACAAGTAAGATTGGTAGTGGTATCTTATTTGCGTGCTGTCATTATACCCATAAAGTTCAGTTCCACGCTTATACATTGCGTTGTAAAAATGTTGCACAGATCCATGAATCAAATAGGAATCATTTGTGAAGACAACGTAGTCATGTGTTTTTTTGTAGTAATTATTAATATAATGCATCCATTTTCCACAATCCAAACACGAATCGTTGGGGATTTCTTTATACTCAATATCTAATGAACTTTTTTCAATCGCTTCTCTCAAGATTTTGCCATGAGCAGTGCCAACGCTGTTCACAATAACTATGCGATTGGTAGCAAAAACCAAATATTTCAAATTATTCAAAATTGTTCGCACCTTTGCTAATGAAGTAGTATGACAAGCTATAATGGTCAAAAATCTTGCATTGGGATATAATTTAACGCAAGGCTTGTTTAATGCTCTGTATTGAAGTAACGGGTGCTTAATATCTTTTGTAGGATAAGCAGGAGAGCGTGTAAAGGTTATTGACGATAACGAGTTCATTTATATAATTAGATATAAAAATGAAACGAAACCTCAGTAAAAGAGAGAGAGAAACAAAATATGATAACTATTGCCACAACCAGATTTAACGACCTCACCTATGAAGAGAATGTCCTATATCGACACCTTCACCCTGATATTGCTTGTATTTATGGTTCTCCACAAGCAATGTCACCATTAATTTTACACCGATCCATCGTGTATGTGATCGAGATGAACAATTCAAAAAATAGAATTGAGGGGGTAGGACTTATACGCAATTTTCCGAAAAATCCACACGAAACACTTGTATATCGAGAATGTAACTTCAACAGGTATGTATTTGTTGGTCATTATCGCATAGACCGCGAAGAAATGCCTCCAGAGCTAGTTACATTGTTTGATGTAATATTATTCAAGGGAAAGACTCATATGAAACGTGGTTCGGGTTTCACCACTCTTACTCCTAAATTAATGCGTCATTCCGAGTGCAATGAACTCGATTTATACAAAGAATTGTATAAGGTGTTTAGTGACAAATACAAACAATAAAACAGCATAAGTATAAAGTTTTCTATATACAAGTATACTATGAGCAAACCAAAAGGCGTGAGCACTGATATAAATGACTATACATATGCCGAATTACTTCTTATTCTTGAACTCAATGACAACGAAGCTAGGGACGCCACCATTATTAGAGACAAAACCAATGCCTACATTGAACGTGCTAAAAAGGAAAACAATCAGAAAATGGAAAAATTTTTTATGGATGTCCAGAAAACCCTTCTCCAAAATGCTGAAAAGATAGGAACAGAAGGAGGAACGGAAGGAGAAACAAGTGCTAGTAAACAAACTCAGAACTGGATAGAGAATGCAGGTGGCTTGCCACAGAAAAATACCACACAAATGGATAAGATTACCGATAGGTTTCAAAAGATCGACGTATATGACAATAAACATGTTCCTATGGAACAAGAACAACTAGGTATAAACAACACCTATAATGTGGATGTCGCACAAGATGGAAAACTTAATCCGACTCTCAAGAATACCAATGCGAGAATGGTGGTGGTGGATAGTTTTTTTCGTCAAGAAAGTGCTTCCGGTAACATAAGCACCGATTTTACCTTAGACTTGTCAGATAGACTCACCAAGGTCCTGTCTTTGCGTCTTTGGTCAATTCAAGTCCCATTAACTTACTATGTCATTGATGATGTATATGGAAACACATGCTTCTGGATCACGGAAGGCGAATATCATGTTCCCGTGTCTATTCCACCAGGAAATTACAGCCCAGCTGATTTTGTGACAGCTCTCACGACAGCATTCGGTGTTGCCGGATTCACATTTACAGGGACTCCAGTATTGTACAATACGTCAAATTATAAACTAACCCTTTCCTTGGAAGGCGGGACATTTACACCTCCTCCGAGCTCATCAGTCCCCCCTTTTGTTATCACTACGCTTACACAACTCACCTTTTTTAACGTATCGGGTCCTCTTGTTTGCAAAGAAACGTGCATTCCCCAAGCTATGCATGTGAATGAAACTCTGGGATGGGTAATGGGATTTCATAACACATCAGGAGTTTACAATGTTGAGGCTGATGGAAATGTGGGAGAATCTGTTCTTGACCTTTCTGGAACTCGATACCTTATTCTTGTGATTGATGACTTTGCACAAAACCATCTGAATAATGGTCTTATCACCATTACAGAGCAATCCAAAGTAGTAAAGCTTCCTGACTATTACACAACAGACCATCCTTTTTTTTGTGAATCAGAAGATGGAAACCAAGTGCCACAGCTTACACCTAGCGCTCCAAGAACATTGACACAAAATCAAATATACACCATCAATGAGATACTCAAGAATAATGCTAACAATCTCAGCACACGCGCCAAGGCTCCCACAACAAACAATGTATTTGCTATTTTACCCGTCAAATCCCAAGCAAAGGGAACATTGTATGTGGATTTCAGCGGTCAGCTTCAGGAAAATAAGCGTATTTACTTTGGACCTGTCGATATAGAAAGACTACGCGTGCGTCTTCTCGATGACAAGGGAAACACGCTCAATTTGAACGGGGGAAATTGGTCAATCACTCTTTTATCCGAACTTCTCTACCAATATTAATGTTTTTATATTAATAATTAAAAAATCATCGCAATATTATGTATAATGTTGGTGCCAGACAAGTTTGTTCGACGAAATGTCGCGGATTTAAGAGAAAATCACCCCGAAGAGTTCGGAAGATTCATCAAAGCATTGAGTGCTCTTCAAAAGTCAGATGATTGGCCTAGAATTTGCGGTATTCATGGAAATACGTTTAAACCCGGAGACCCAGGAGTATTATGTCCTACCGACCCTGAAATTGTTCAACGTATTGGAAACACCAAAGATGAACCCTTCTATTGTGCACATAGCGAGACAAAGTTTATCGCCTGGCACACCCCTTATGTGTACCAGTTTGAGCTACTATTGAACAAGTACAATGTCTCCCCTGGAAAAGAGCATATTGCTCTTCCCTACCTTTGGTTGGAAAATAATGACAAACATCAAGAGTTGCAATATTTTATCAATGCACCAAGTATCACTATTATGGTAGATGGAAAACCAGAGACGGTGGAAAACCCTCTTTGCGCCGAAAATGTGTATTACTACGCAGTAGATGGCGAAAAGAAGACTGTTACCCGAAACGGATTCTTGAATGCCACAGACGATTCCGAGAAATTGAAACTTGATGTCACCAACAAAGAATTAAATGATGCAATGTATGCATTGCGATACCCTACCTTCAGCTCGAATAATCTATTTAACGAGATACTCAAGAAGCTGATAGATTTTAATCCATTGGAGATACCACACAATAACCTCCACGATTACATCGGTGGAGAGGGAGGCGTAATGTCTGACGTTGTTGTGTCTGCATACGACCCGTTGTTCTGGATGCACCACTGCAATATGGACAGATTCTTCTACAACTGGGCATACAATGTTACCGATGGATTCAAGAATGAATTAAAACCTCATCGCATCCCCAACGAGACCTTAGAGGGCACACTCGCACCCTTTGCTTCTTCAGGAAGCGTCTATAGTTCCGACTTAACCACATATGTATTTGGTTATGAGAATGATTCTATGACCTTTTTGAAGGTCAAGGACGCTATAGACTTCAAGAAATACTGGTACACTTATGACAAAATAGAGATTGCTCCTTATCAGCGTCCCGACGCCACTCTGGAGATTACCGGTATGCCTATCCCTATGGAAACCACGCATATTGAAGCATTTCTTCCTCCCAAGGGAACAGAACTAACCCATGAAAACAAGAAAGACCACCTTGTTGGGTTCTCCACTTGGTTCGGTATCAACAGATATTTGAAACATTGTAAGCGTTGCGAGCGTTCAAGGACCAACTTGAAGATTGACATTGACACGTTTATGAAGAAAAAAGGAATCTCAGTTGAGGACCTAGACAAATACGAATTAAAAATAGAAGGAAAGGGAAGACTCCACCCTAATGATGATGGTTCTTACCGCACGTACCCACAGGAGGAACTCCTAAAAGACGGAACTGCCGAGATAGTTGTGCACACACCAACTATCATCGACAGCTGTTGTTTGCCTTTCATGAAGCGTCAATAATCTTCGTATCTAACGAGATTTGCGGACACTGCGTCTAGTCTTTCTAGAACGTCTTCTACGCGATTTGCGGGTTCTACGCGACTTGCGAATCTTTCGGGTTTTCTTGGTACGACGCTTTCCTCCTTTCTTTCGTTTCTTCACTACAGAAGAATCTAAATCCTCAGGATCTTCAAACCACCCTTCATTTTTCTTTTTAAGAGAGTTCTTAAGCTTTGCCATATCAGCCTTACCTGTTGGAAGTCCAGCTAGCTTTATGTCTGGAACCGGCGAACCACTTAATTCTCTAGTCTTTTCATTTATGAAATCTCTCGTTCTAAGTGAATCAATGTTCTTACTCATATAACATGTACTGAGACTTTTTACTTACCATCACACTTTTAAAAAGGCACTGCAAAAAAGGCACTTATCAACATGTAAGAAATAAAATACCTGCATAATATATGAAGTATAATTTCATATATTACCTCGGGGAATGGGGTCCGTGTATCCTCATTTTTGTGGGAATGCTAGCTCTATACAAAACACCCACTTACCTAGGACTCTTTGCAGCCGGTTCAGTTCTCAATCTTCTCATCAACTATATCCTCAAGGGAATATTAAAACATCCACGACCTAATGAAAAAGAACATCTGATAAATCTAGAGCAACGATACAAGGAAATTCTCAATTTCGGACGTTATGGAATGCCATCAGGACACACACAATCAGCTATATTTAGCACTGCATTTGTATTTATGGTAACAAGGAACGTGAGACTACTCGTATTATTCTCCTCTATTACAATGATCACTATGTATCAGCGGGTGAAAGAGAATTTTCACACCATTAATCAAGTCATTATTGGTGTTGCTGTAGGATACTTAGTAGCTCTTTTCTTTTTCCTCTACACCAGAAAAACGTTACAGGGAAAAGTCAAAGCCAAACTCGACGACAACTATTTTGGACTAATCTGAGCCGTCCAGTAAGACAACTTCAATTTTTCATAATTAAATTGACGCTGTCTGAAAATACGTAACGTATTTTGCAACAAGTCTTCATTAATTTCTTCCCAATCCGACACATTGAGCACCGGCAAATCCTGAAACAACACGCGAAAATGCGGTGCCTTCATTATAGGAATGGCACCCAGACATAGTGCTTCCCAGGTTCGGTGACAATCAAACCCGTTTCCGTAAGGGGACAGCACGAACGAATACTCCATGTTCTTCTGCCACGTCTGAGAACGAGACAAATGTTGAGGAACAGGAGCATATGAACCACCAAGATTTCCACTAAGCTTATCGTGTGCATCCATTCGTTGCCCCCATCTATCTGGTGCAAGGTGAGTATTAGAAAACACACCTAAGGTACCATCAAACACTCCACTTTTTTTACGCTCTTCGCCCATATCAAATAACATCTTGTCTTGATCCACAGGCATATGACTTTCAGTATGCATCTTCCACCAATGATTAGGGTCGTTACCAATAGTGTGATAGTCCAGACCAATAGGTAAATTAAACACCTTGGGGAACGCAATTAGCGTCAGATTTTGCGCATACCATCTCAGTAATTTATCATTTGTTACTAGGCGCTGGAATTGATCATTACTCAACACCTCATCAGGGACCGCCTGGTCTGCATCCCCAGACACCAACACAAATGATACGCGTATCCTGTCCATAAATTCATCTACAAAGCGATGTAACATCTGGGAACAAACGTAAATCGAAACATCCTTTGGTTGCTCCCCTGCACAAAAGGATTCGAGATACCCAGTATCTGTATCACAAGACGACTGGGGTGATGACGAATGCACATCACACGATTTCAATAATCCTCTGCTGGACACAAATATACATTCATTTTCCATAACTTATACTATGCGAGATATTTATATTCGCATAGTAACGTATCTAACTAGTGCTAGTCTTCAAACTCTGGATCGTCAGGAAATAATATCTCTGGACAAATACATATCTCTGCTCCATCGTTGTAACGAGCATACATATGAAATGCCCGGTGCTCGCAGTCCTGCGATGCCTCATCAGGAGCCCAATGAAAATTCATCACTTCTCCTGCGGTGTGTATATTCTTTTTCAGTAAACACTCAGGAATAAGATCAAGGCGTAATTTGCCGTCATACGAAGAGTTAATGAATTTTTGGGTCCGATAAATGCCAAACCCATTGAAGGCTGAGAGAACAGGGATTAACTCCCCTGATGGACAAGTCTCAACCAAATAATTGATACCATCAATATATATTTGATATGCGTTTGGTTGTTCAAAGTGCCACATACTCACCGGAAGATGGTTCATTGATAGCGCCCATAGGTCGTAATAAAACGATTTATTAAAGGTAAGACAATCCCAATCTTTCCTTTTCATACATCGTTGAAACAAATCGAGGTTAGGAGGGTGTGTGCATACTTCGTCAGCATCCATCATAGCGAAATATTCAAAATCACTATAGTTCTTCCTAATGTGTTCAATCATAGAATTACGTGCATGAGCTAAATGATGTGTCTTAGGAACTTTTCCCTGCGGATGGGAATTGCATAAAATATCTATTTTGTTCTGAGATTCTCTCTGAGCATCGTGAATCAGGTTTAATGTTCCGTCATGAGATAAATCGTAGAAAAATACTATGCGGTAATCGGTAAATTGTCTTCCTATGGTGTGTGCGTTAGTCGTAATTTTAGGAATAAACATATCCACGTTCATTACTGGAATACATATACAACATTTATTCATATTGATGGCACGTATATTTTTCTGTCAAATATATCGCAAATCTCAAAAAAGAGATTCCGGGGAAATCCGCATCTTGGCGTTGTTATTAAACACTGCATAGTGATGAAACGCCTTGTGCTCGCAGTCCTGGTCCCTCTCATCTTCCTTGCGCCAGAAATAGCGAATACCATTCTTCAGGATATCTTTTGTGCGTTCAATCAGAAAGGGAGGTATCAAATCCAGCCTAGGTAGTCCGTCATATTTGCTGTCTATGAACTTCTTGGTGCGATAAAGCCCTACTCCATTAAAAGCCGAATAAGCATGAATAAGTTCCCCTTCTTTGCATTCACGGATTTCATGATATATTTCATCTCGAAAGATAGTCGATGTATTAGGCTGCTCAAAATGCCACAGGCTCAAAACCAGTCGTTTCGAGGACATTGCCCACAAATCGTAATACTCACCCGCTCGATTAAAAGTGATACCATCCCAGTCTTTACGATTAATAGTTCTTTTCAATACATCAATGTCCATCTTGCTACTGGACACTTCGTCTCCATCAACCATCATAAAATACTCATAGTTACTACACTTTTCGCGAACAAAATCCAACATTTTATTTCGAGCATGTGCTAAATTATGTGTTCTCTCTTTAACCCTCTTGTGAAACCCATTCACCAGAACAAATATCTTATTGTTACTCTTTATTCGTTCCAGTATTATATCTAGTGTGTTATCTGACGACTGATCGTAGAAAAATACAATTTTGTAATCGACGAACAAAGACCCCATCTGTTCCATATTATTAATTACCCGATTCAAATGCGCACCCACGTTTAGCACGGGACAACAAATACAACATTTATTCATTATTGTATCTTTCCATAAAAATACAATAGTTAAAACGTAATATTCTCAAGTTATATTATGAGGAAAACATACAAAAAACGCCATACTAAAAAGAAAGATACTCGTCGAAAAAAAAAGGGTGGAGTGTTAGACCAAGCTACATTTGAAACTTGCACAAAAAACGATGATGATCAAGTAACTTGTGCACTTACACTTGATACGTTGACTCGGGAGAATGCTATTATGCTTCCCAGTGTTAACAATAATAAGCAGTGCTTTGATAGAGATGCCATACTGGATATGCTTAAAAACAATATTTTTTCCCATCCAATCACAAGAGAAAGGATACCCCTCGACTGGGTCCTTCAGAATTATCGTAAAGAATTCTTTTATAATCCTACTACTCGTCGATTGGAAGATCCGCCTAGCGTCAACGTTCTTGCTGAGAAAACACGAAAATATATATCAAATTCACGCTTTCTTATTGAACAGGGAAAAGGAATTGAGAATGTCCAAGCAATGATTTCAGCTGAAGTATCATCAAACAAAGACTTCCCTAATTCTACTCAATATAGAAAGATGTTACGCGACGTGCAAGACTATCAGGACTACTATCGTTCTATGAAGCGCAAACAAGATATTGACAAAACATATATTGTAGCTTTACTCAGCTATTATGAGAACCCCAAAGTTGTAGTCTCATTGTCCGACATCGATAAGGATATGGTTGATTCGGTATCGCAGGAAATAATAGCATCATTCGAAGAAAATACTGAAGCACCATCAGAGAGCAAGAAGCGCAAGAGACAAAATGGAGGCGCGTTATCTACTGACGACTTTAACACATGTGCAAAACAAGACGACCAGAATAACGTGACATGTCCAATATCATTCGATACGCTCACTCCAGAAAAATCTGTCAAACCACCCAGCACGACAAACCAGTGCTTTGATTCAGACGCTTTTCTACAACATCTTCTACATGGTAACCAGACACACCCTCTTACACGCGAACCTATAGATTCCGACTGGATAGTAAACACTTACCCAGACGAATTTATTAGAGATGCACACACAGATCAAGCCGAAATACCCTGGACTATAGAAGATTATGCACAAGCTGTTCAGACTGCAGACAATATGGTGGATACACTTGAATTTATCAGATATGAATTGGTTGAAATTAGAGACCCTGATGAGAACGTACAAGCACAACTTTATGCACAGCAGAGAGAATTAAATGAGGCTCTGGGAAGTCTGATGGGTCACATAGAAGCACATATTTATTACTATACTAGACCCAATGTTTATGAGAGATTACTCAATGACGAGGACAATGCGTATGAAAAATATAACGACGCAAACGATCTATTGTCATTTGTTAGACAAAAACGCAATCGCATCTATTCCAATGCTTCTTCACCCACACCTTCTCTAGGAGGACACACACGCAGAAAACGTAGAAAACATAAAAAGAGAACCAGACGACATAAATAATCTTAATATATAGTAAGATGGGAGGAGGAATTCTACCTGCAGCTATACATAATAACAAACTCTACTTCCTATTCGGAAAAGAAAACAAATATGCCGACACTCCTGGATGGAGCGATATTGGCGGAGGAACCGATAATGGCGAAACCTTCCTTCAGACAGCTTGTCGCGAAGGAAGCGAGGAGCTCACCGGGTTCCTCGGACAGGAGAAGGATATTCGCAAACTTCTCACCGCTCACGGCACATACAACGTGGATTTTGGTGATAAGCGCCCATATCGCATCCATATATTTCCCTACAAGTATGACCCAATGCTACCGGTTTATTACAACAACAACCACAAATTCCTAGAGAGAAAGCTATCTGAAAACCTTATTAAGACCTCCAAGATATTTGAGAAAGACGAGATTCGCTGGATTGAGTGCAACGAGATGTATAGGATGCGCAATAAGTTCCGACACTACTTTCGTGACGTGGTTAAGCAAATACACGCAGAGCATCACGATATCAAACGCTTCATCCGCAAAGCCTCGCGCAAGACTTCCAAGAAAAAAACTCGAAGAAAAAAGAGCACTGGAAAAAAGACACGCAAACGTTGAGCGAGGATACATACATAAAAATGAATTTATATGATATTTTTGTATACTATCATATAACAAGATGAAAGTGATAGGACAATTATTAATTAACGACGTGTGCAAACGACACCTGAATATGGACGTTGGGGGCATCATCAAAGGGTTCGCTTTTGAAACGATGAAGAATGCTTGGGTAATCTTTGAATCTCATCGCCGCAAGAGACTCTCGAACCACGAATACGAACGAAACGTAGAAACCTGGCGCAACGAACGTAATGACTCCTGGGAACACGTCATTCAGTGGGGTTTCCCCTTTGAGATCACCGACAAACCGGTTCTTTACCCTTACTACCTAACCATAGGAGGAACACATTGCTCCAAGTGTGGGGATTATGAAAGGGTGCAATCCCCTAACCCAGATAAATATTCAGACAGAATATGGTGCTACTGCCATGCATTAGAAGATTGGAGCGTAGACGCTGATGCTGACCTTGAAATTGAAGAAGATTGGGATTGGTAGTTTAAGTTTTAACCTGTTTGACATTTATAATGTTATTACTCTACAATTACCCAATCATATGGAGGATTTGTATATTTGTTTCTTTCTACCCAGTATTTGTCATAAAAACAATATTTAGAGAGCATTGTTTTTTTTGTAATTGGTGTCATTCCAAAATTATGGAATTCTTCATCAACAATAAAAAATGCATTCCATCTAGAAACAGTTAATAGTTTATATCCCTTTTGATTTGCTAAGTTATAAAATGCATGTAAATTTGCTCCAAAATAATTTCCAGTAAAACCATTATGGTTATGTATATTTGAATCATCTTCTAAAATTGAGAGAGGTAGTTCATTTTTAATTCCTGGATTTGCTTCAACTATAACAATAGTTGGTCTAAAATCGATTAAGTTTTTCCAAACATAATAATCATTTGAATCTATATCAATAGATAATAAATCAAATGAGCTAGGAACGTTATATTTTTCAAGTAAACAATTTATATTTTTAGAAGTAACAAGACCATGGTTCAAATTTATTTCTTCTCTATTAGTCATTGACATTACTTTGTTTTCATCTCCTTCTAGCAATAATCCTTTCCATCCTTTATTAATTCTTAAATTTGCAGTATTTGATAAATGAACTCCATCCCAACCACCAAATTCAACATAATAATTATATTTTGGTTTTATAATAGAAAATATATATTCAATAATTCCATCTTCTCCTAATTGACTGAAAATTGATTTTTTATGAAAATGAAATATATCTCTAACTTCTGTTTGATTATATTCAGAAATATCTGTTATAATCACTTTATCATAATGTATTAATTTTTTTGCCATTTGTAGTATATTATAACAGAAAAGTTGTTTCTAAATAAACGAATTATGGTAAGAAGGTTTTTATTTGTATAATATAACATTTTAAGTTTCAAACGGGTTAAAAATGCAAAAAAAAACGTCCAAAAGTTTTTTGGGAGATCGAAAAATGGACATTTTTTTGTCCAAATAAATGTCCATTTTTGAATTACTGGGAAAAGTTTACAAAAATAAAATTTGTGACTGAAATGAATTTTTATCGTCTGGGGGCAAAAAATAGGTCGTCGATTTTGTGACGATAAATTTTTTTGAAAAGAGTGCGGAATATTTAGGCGTTTTTTATGTAAGTCTATATTATACTTACATGTGTGATAAAAATCACGAAAAAATCACGGCATCATTTCATTGTGCAGTTTGTGACTATACTACAATTAGAAAAAGTGAATGGGATAGACACTTATCTAGACGAAAACATAAAATACTTACAAATACTTACAACGGACTTACAAAAAATCACGAAAAATCACCTAAGCTATATACGTGTGAATGTGGAAATTCTTATAAACATCGCCAAAGCTTAAATAACCATAGACAAAAATGTCCAATAATTCACGCCGAAGTTCAAGAAAATGTCCAATTTGTCCAAAGTGCCCCGGTTCAAGAATCCATGAATGAAGAAAAGGTGGTAAAATTAGTAACTAATACAGTAACTACTGCATTAACATCTGTGGTGCCTCTGATAATGAACGGGAATAAGGAGATGATTGTAGATGTGGTCAAGGAGGTGGTGAAGAAGGACACAACAACTAATAATAATAGCCACAATACGACTAATAACAACCAAACCTTCAATCTTCAGCTTTTTCTCAACGAGGACTGCAAGAATGCTATGAACATCACAGACTTCGTCAAGAACCTACAAATAGATACATCTGATTTTGAGCGCCTTGGTGATGTGGGACATGCTGAAGGTATCTCGCGTATGCTGATAAAAGGTCTCAGTGAGTTAGACATCACAGAGCGTCCCATACACTGCTCAGATGCGAAGCGTGAGGTCATCCACATCAAGGACCATGACAAATGGGAAAAGGACACAGACAAGGTGAAGTTAAAGAAGGCTATCCAGGATATTTCCAACCGCAATATGATGGTAATGGATGACTGGAAGACGGAGAATCCTGGCTGCACGGAGTATGACAACGCAAAGAACGATATGTATATGAAATTGATGGTTCAGTCGCTGACACCTCTGGCTGAGGAGAAGGATTTCAAGAAGATTATCAAGAGCGTCGCCAAGAATACGATAATTGATAAAGAGGAAATACGATAATTGTGTATAAATAATACCTATACCCAATTATAACAAATGATGTTGGATGATTATGTGAGAGGAAACGAAGAGTATTATACACAATTGCTGTATTCTGTGAAAGATATAGACAATGAGGTGTTTGTAGTAAGTAAAATTCGTAGTGGGGGGACAAAAAAATACATAGATGACCTAGAGGAGGCGTATCCATCGCGTAAATTTGTGTCGCTAGATAGTATTGAAAGATTTAGTGAACATAAATCTCAAATTAAAGCCAGTTCTCTGGTCATGGTGCACCAGTTACACATTGTGAAGGTAACACCTAGAATGCTTATTGAATTAAAACGTGATAGTGGTTGTAATATGGTTATATGTGTGCATGATTTCTGTTGGTTTTTGAAAAGCGTGAAAAATCGAAGTATGGCGTTGCATTCAGCTTACCTGAATCAACGTGAAGAAGATGAAGATATCACAGAACTCTTTACGTTGGCAGAGATGATAATTGTTCCATCGCAGTTTGTGTATGACAAGTATGTGTCCTGCTTTCCGAATACCTGCAAGTTCGTGGTTGTGCCACACATAGACGAGCCGATAAGCCCGTGTGTTCTGGATGTTCCGATAGTGGACAAAGAGATACGTATTGGTTCGATGAGTGCACTGAACGAGTATAAGGGAAAAGAAATCTTAGATTACATGGCAGAACATGTGCATGGGAGTACTTATTTGGACTACAAAGTAAGTATTTGTGTGGTGGGTAAAGACATACCGCCCTATAAAGAATCTGATTTTTATGATATTATTAAGGAACATAACCTGCATGGTCTTCTTCTTCTGAACAAATGGGGAGAGACATACTGCTATCTGTTGTCGAAATGCGTCAATTCTGGGTTGCCGGTGTTCTACAACAACATTGGGTCGTTTACTGAGCGTATTCCTAGAGATGAGGATAGATTTTTCGTCGCGAATAACAATGAGACGGAATATGATAGCTTATACGAAACCATCATAACGAAGATGGAACCTATGCTTGAGTTCATTGTCAAGAACTCTGGCGTGACAATGAATAAAGAATCAATAACGGAACAACCGAAGCATCCCTTTTACGACACATTTTTGGGTAAAATGAGAATTGATGAGTGGTGGGTGTGTAACCCTGGGGTGAGACAGAATTAGTAATGCTTAACCTATGAAAAATAACGTATTGATGTCTTTTAATGGCATCCACAACCACCCTTTTTGGATTTTTTGTCTGCGGGAGGTGCAATGATGCCTGATATGGCATCGTGGCTCTCGCAATTGCACGCGGAACCGGCTAATGTGTATATGACACGTATATTTTCTCCGTAGCCGTTGCTGACCTTGTAGAACATACGGGGGTATATCTTGAATATCTCTGTCAATATTACCTGGTCAGAGCCATATTTCCATTCTTCGCGGTAGCTTCTTCTCTCGTGAACAAATCTGTAGAATATGTCGTGTGCATTATTGACAAGATCCTTGGGAATGATGAGAACTGTTCCGGATATCTGGTGGTTTTCTTCAGGTGGGTAAGATTCGCTGTATGATATTTTGGTGCTGGGCAATAGCTTTGGGTCTTTGAGATTGAGTCGTTCAGCAGGAGGTTTCTCGTTGCGGAACACGCAATTTCCAGCGTCGTACCAAACATAGAAGTCTGTGGGGCAGTCTCCGTCTCTTTCCATAGCAAGTTTGACCATACGTAATTTTTCGTGCCATATTTTTCCTAGTTCCTCGGAGGGTATTTCGAATTGGTTGACCCATGCGGAGTTGTAGAAGGCGTTGCAATAGAAGTCTTTAATTTTGTATTCGACGAATATTGTCTCTAGATCTCCCCTGTATTTCTGAATCATAGGGATGGTTTCCTTTTCGCAGAAGAATATCATACGTTGGTTAATTTTGAGGGAGTTTTTGAACCACGCCTCGTAGTCAGTGTGTGCGTGTTTGCTGTGAACGTCCCAGTATCCCGATACTAAGGTTATATTGTCAGAAGGCATATAATAATACTTTAGAAATTTATGTACAAGATATAATTTAATAATAATGGTTATTAGTAATGCGATTTTGCTTGATAGGTCCTAGTGGTGCTCTTATACCCCCGTCTGGTTGGGGTGCTGTGGAAAGTTTGATTTGGGACTATTTTTCGGTTCTGAAAAAGGAAGGTCATCAAGCTCTTATTCTCAATTGTGATATATGTGAAATGGTGAATAGATGCGATAGTTATAAACCTGATGTGGTGCATATTATGTATGATGATTATGCGTATTTATCAGAACACATTGCTTGTCCGCGCATTTACTTTATGTCTCACTTTGCGTATATCACTAGTCCCAGACTCACTACAGATTTTCATTGGTATTTTGATACCATTTTTATGCAAGCAATCCGGTGCCAAAAATCTTTGACACTCAATGTTCTCAGCGAAGAAATTGCAAACGTGTATCGCGGACACGGGTATGTTGGTAAAATCCATGTTATTCATAATGGGGCACGTGAAGATACATTTATGTTTTCTACCCAACCCAAATATGCTGACCAAAGTATTTATATTGGCAAGATAGAGACGCGTAAGCGTCAATATCAATATCAAAGCATTCCCAAAATAAAGTTTGCAGGTAATTACCAGGACTCTGACTTTGATCAGTCGAACCCTAACTATTTGGGTGAGTGGACAAAAATCCAGCTTTACGAAACCTTGACAGAGTATGGTAACCTGGTTCTTCTCTCTGATGGCGAAGCTGATCCTTTGGTAGTAAAGGAAGCTCTGATGGCAGGGTTAGGTGTGGTTGTGAGCGAGTGTGCATGTGCTAATCTTGATACGAGTAAGGATTTCATTACTATAATTCCAGACGATAAGTTGTTTGATATGACTTATGTAGCAAAGGAAATTGACAAGAACCGGAAGGTGAGTAAATCTAACCGAACGGCGATACGCGAATATGCTCTCTCTACCTTTTCGTGGGATGTTGTGGTAAATAAATTTCTGACTGCAATAGAATCGGATGTATGATTTGGGTTAATTTGGGAACATAAATACCACTGCGGTATATATATTCTATGGTTGCATTTGGAGCCTACTTTCAGTGTCATAAAGATCCTCTATCCACCTATGTATGTCTAGAGAGTTTTAGACAATTCCATCCAGATACCTCTGTTGTCCTATTGTCAGATAACGGACATGATTATTCTAGTTTGGCTGAGCATTTCGGCTGTGACTACATACATTGCAATCGTAATTTGGTGTATATTCATCGTAAGATGCATGACGGGTCTCATATTAAACATGCGATGTCCTTGATTGAACGGGTTGTGGATGCTCTTTCTCGCATAAAAGAAGATTATTTTATGTGGTTAGAGGATGACGTAGTGATTAATTCCCCAGTGGAGCAGGATATGCCTCATACAATTAACGGGTATTGTCCCTGGAGCTTCAACAAGGATACGATTGATGCTTTGCATATTCATTATCCTTTCATTCTTCCCTCGAAGAGCTATCGCTGGTCGGGACACGGGGGGTCCATTTTCAACAAACAGGACCTATTGGAAGTGTTCGCGAACAAGAAAGTGGTTATGGATGTCTTGGATAACTGGCAAACCTACAATCTTCTTCCTGATGAGTTGCCTCAGGACTACTTTTTCTCTCTATTGGTTCATCTGAACAGGAAGACAATAGGAGCCTATGATGGACATGCAGATGGTGTGAACAACGAGCTTGATAAGAATATTCCTGTGCAGCATCAATATAAGCGGTTCTATGGGCATTCTATGCCAATCGAGCTTGCGCATTTAGTTAGTGAGGTCGATTAGCGTGTCTTCATCTCGAGAATGAAGACAAGCATGAAGTTATGTGATTGTGGTTGGGAACCTCTTTCGGTCTTGGAATAGGATACCTCGATGACCGGGGATAGAGCTTTGTAGGTCATATCGCACTACATTGGCAGGGTAAATCGTACTGAAGTCTTCGAGTATCATGTCCATGTATTTGTGTGTTGATTTTTTAATGAGTTCTAGTAATCGTGTCGCGCCTTCCACCGAAATACCTATTGCGTGTAATCCTCTAACGTTTCCTGCAACCGAGATGACTCTGTGTCCGTAGATAGAGTATCGCGTTTCTCTGTTTGTCTTAGTTCCATGACCTTCGCATATACCGAGGTAGAAGAACATGTCTGACAACTTCTCAAACTTGATTATTTCATCTAGGGCGATGTCTTGATGTATTCCTAGGTCGTCTTCAAATACATATGCGTGTTGATCGTCTAGATTTGTGTCTACTATCATTTCGTAGATGTGCTCCATACTGAGTTTATTGGACATTACGGGGTCCTTATGTGGAATACAATTAACAAAAAACACTGAAAATCCTATTTTCTCCAGAATATTTTTAGATGAAGTGCTACGGACAGAGTCCTTGTCTTGTGTTAGTAGGTATGCATACCTCATAATAAGTATAAAGGCATTTGTTTATATTTTTTCTAACATTATGGTTTCAAATGCCATGTCGTCCTCAGGATTTTTGAATCTTACACCTAAGGTAGGGCTACGTGTATTTACTCTAGTGAGATTCAAATGCGGGATAAGATTCCAACCTTCAAAGGATACCTCCGTTTGGTTTGCCCTATGATATATCGCATTGACGTGGAAAGCTGTTGTATGTTTTGCTAGTTCTTCGGTTAGTTCTATGACATCTTCTTTGAATGCGTCTATATGTGTATCATCTTCATGGTTGTCCTTGGTCATAATGTAAAAATTTTTGGGTTTATAGGAAGCCAACATGTCTCTGAATCGATTTACGCATCTCACGTAGTAATCATAGTTGTGTTGTTTTCGAGGGTCGCGATGATTGAATAGCTCTTCGTGGTATGTCTTATGACCACATTTATCTTCTGTGCCGTATGGACACACATAAGGAGGATCTACATACTGAGACTTATCAAGAAAGCAAGCAAAATCATCTCTCAAACAAGACGTTACCATTTTTGGAGTTGTAAATATCCAGTCGAATGGAAATGAACAATACCTTCTGTTATGCTTTTTCAGTATATTTGCAGTGTGACACAGCATTCCCAGGGAACAATCTATTGTGCTGAAATCTATATTGTTATGTGAATTTAGTGTGGGTACTTTGTCGTAAGATGTTCGTCCCGCAAAATGAATAAAATAATGTTCTTTGAAGTATCCAACCAGGTCTTCTTTTTTGGTAGGATCTAGTTCGCATATTGAGCGTGTCCAGTTCCATACTGCATTGAATTTTGAGCTCATTTCGAGGACTTTTTCTCTCTTGAGCAAAAAGTAACCAAGACTTGCCTGTTCAAACCATAGGAACTTGGATTTACCTGCCAGAGGCATATATTTATTATAATATTCATTCATCATAGTCTTGTGTTTTTTGGGTTGATATACAATAACGCCTGAATTGAATATGATATGAGAATTATAATAGACGCCAAGTGTGTTGTGGTAATATTCACAAGGACATTTATCTGCAAGTTCCCAATGTCTGTGTACATGTGATCTCGCTCCAGGCGAAGGTTGATTCCATTCATCCACCATACCTATCTTATCTTGAAAATCGTATTCTTCATGGATAGCAGGAGACTCGATGTTAATGTAAATATCGTTATCTACATATACAATATAGTCATATTGGTCAGACCATGATTGATTGCATACCAATGATTTCTGGAAATATAGAGATTTTCTCTCTTCTTTGTATGTGTCATCTAGAAAATCATCAACTATCTTGAAGTCGTATCCGTATTTGTTTGCATAGTTCTCTTGTGATGTTCTAAATAATCGATTATATGTATTCATATAATCTTGTGATCCTATGACAATAGTAACAAGTAAGATCCTCATACTTAATTTTAAAAGAAAAAATATAGATAAATAACGTAATCAAATAATTTGAATGGTATATTTATCTTTTTATCGCGATTGTTACTCAAAAATAGCGATATTATGATTATATTTACTCTATTCGTGCTTCCCTATCGACTACATTGTATTGACGATACTCTTTTAGATACGGAGACAGGAATACGTGTTGTTCTGTATGAACTAGATTATATACGTTATTCATCTTGAGAGCTATAAAGATGACAGCTGTAAAGAAGGTAACAATAGAAGTAGCATCTAAATAGTCTGTGAATATTGTGTATGCACTGAATAATGTGTTAAATATGAAGGCGCACATGGATACGTATCCAACGTGTTTGTATCTCTCATTGATAAATAATATATTGGCAACTTGTTTTGGATACAATACATTCATTGCAGTTCTTACAGAAATGTTGTCCATATAGGCGTATTTGTCGTATTCTAGGTGTTGCAATAGCAATATTTCTCTCTTTATTTCAAAAATATAAAGTAAAATAAATACGAGCATTGTGAAACTACTGCACCCTAAATTTGTAACAAAGACAATGTCCTGAAAAGTTACCCTTTCAAAGAATTCACAAGCTGTGTCTCCGCATTTTTGTGGAACACATAGAATGAGGAATGAACCTGCCACGACTCTATGTAACTCAACGAGGATGGTAGCCACTTGCGCAGGTCTGCGCTTTTTGAATAATTTATTAGATAATATACTCTCTCTATTTTCGTCCCCTTCTGGAATCGAATCTAGGATAATTGGTTGTCTCATAGTTAATAGTTCTGAAGAAAATATATTAGTTTTCTGATGGGAGAACAATATTTAAGTCTAGAGGTGCTACATCTGCTGAAGAAAGAGCACTATTATTTGCTGAAGAAAAGGCACTTGATGGGTCGTAGCTGGAGCTCTTTGGATTATATTTGCAGCGTCTGGTATGTGCCGCCAGCCCCGATTTGTTCTTTCCGGTATAATTTTTACAGAACGGACAAGTAAGAGACTCGTCTGGCGCAATTTTTCCCACGGCGATGAGCATATCATTGACGGATGGTAGAGAAAGTTCCTCTATACAAGCCAATGTGGTCTTCGCGCTGTCAATCGCCTGGATTCTTTTCTCTCCGTGAATTTTATATTCCTTTGCAATTAACTCAAGTTGTGATTTTGATATAGAAACTTCATCGGAACCTACGACATTTTCCTTTTTAACGAAATCTAGAGCTTTTGACAAACTATCTACTATATCTATTGCCGTTTTGACCTTCGCTTGGTCAAATGAAACGTTGGGAACATAAACATGTATGTATCCATCCTTGATATCTACCTGGTATGGTTCTTTGAACGTGATATCGCTGGACTGGGACAAGAATATTCCGTGGCATTTTTGTTCCTGTATGTCTCTCTCGAACTTAACTACCTCAGCAGTGGTTGCTTTTCGTGTATAATCCTTGTTCTCAACTATGAAACGCGGGAGTTTATCATCTTTTCTATTAATCATAAAGTCTCCCGACGCAGTTTGACCGGTGCAATCGATGACTTCATCAAGAGGTAGGATGCTATTCAGAAGGTCGCATAGCATATTTTCTGATACCGCCCCCTTTGTGCTAGAAGAATGTTTGTATTTGTTAAGAAAATCCACGAGTTGTTCGTTTATTTTCTCTCCGTCTTTTTTTTGTAGAAGAACATCTTCTGCGATTTTATCTAGTTCACCCTTCGTTCTCTTTTCTATGTTAGTCATGAAGGTCATGAGCGGCTGTTGAACCTGGTTTGATAGTTGCGAAGCCAGAGCTCCTGTCTTGTCTTCGGATTGTGTTTTGGAAACTTTCTCCGCGATGGATATAGAGTTTCTCTCTATGATTGAATTTAACTCTTTTGTTTGTTCCATAGACTTAGTTGTAAGGGTTCTCTGGAATTCTTGTTGAACCTCCTTCCGGATATCCTGCATATTCTTTGCCATATTTTCTCTCAAGGAAGAAATAGAGGAAGTTATCTCTCCTAGTCTGGTATTCTGAAACGTTTTTGCCATATCTGTAGACAGGGACTTAAGTATATCAATGAATGCTCGATTAATCTCAGTTACGTTAAGGTGTGGGTTATCGTTATAGAACGAAACTATGTCTGGATCAGTGATTTCAATACTTTTTGACATATATATAAATTCGCGTCGTCTCTCTAAGCCGTTTTTAATAATTTTAAAAATCTAAAATCTTAAAATCTTAAGTTTTTACAAATCTAAGAATTCTAAAAATCTAAAATCTTAAA
>Ga0181388_1000072_pt1 | contig 30120 bp, 56 predicted proteins | sample 11SPOviralmetaG_FD_130120 | JGI IMG/M metagenome (GOLD analysis project Ga0181388, IMG submission 130120) | Marine viral communities from the oligotrophic San Pedro Time Series (SPOT) site, San Pedro Channel, CA, USA - 11 SPOT_SRF_2010-05-17 | ecosystem: Environmental > Aquatic > Marine > Strait...
GGTTGAGCCTGTCCAACCTGTTAAACCATTACTAAAATCTCCATTAGTTAGAATTTCTGTATCGCTTACACTAAAAACTGGTTTTATAGAATTTAACACACCTACTCCATAAGCTGTTGGAGTGGTTACAATACTTGCTTTTTGTAGTAAATTACTCATAACATTCTTTTAAGTCGTTTAACAATTGAATAGTCATTATATTATTCTCATACGTTGAAACTCTACGTCTTAAATCTGATTGCAAATAAGAAACGTAATAATCATCTCCCCATTCTACATCATTCTGCGCAGTTCCCCACCAAGAATAACTATAATATAATCCCCAATTTGATGTGTTCGCTGTTATACTCATAATTTATTTCTGCGTTTAGCGTGTTCGTTTGTGTCCACATATTTCTTTTTTAGATATTGTACTAACTTTACAATATTCTCTTTTTTTTGTTTATATCTTATAATACCCATCCACCGAAATCTGCGTTAGCTGTATCTGGATAAGTATCATCTTGTGTGTTAGCGTTGTACTCTGGATACGTATTTTGATTATATATCATAAAGTCTATAAAGTTATTAGTGTAAAATTGTGCTATATCTCTATATTTTTCTACTAAATAATCAACTTCATCCTTATCTACTGTTACACTACTTTCACTTGTGTGCTTATATACGCCACCATTAGCTACTGTATAAGCAGCAAAAGGCATATAGCATACTAATGCCCAATAAATAGTCATTGGCTTCACATATGTCTCTAAAAGTGTCTTATAAGCAGCGTTAGCTGGGTCGTTTATAGTTCCAGCTATAATTAAAGCTTGTATCTTTTCTAAAAGTTTAGTTCCTAAATAATTTTGCACCTCTGTATCTTGTGCAATCTCTACCATATAGATAAACTTATCTGGGTCTACATTGCCAGAAAGTACAGAATACCTTTTAATATCTTTAGTTGTTATAAATAATGCTTTTGCCATTTCTTATTTTATTTAGGGTATGCACCTCTATTAGGCATATTCTCTGGCGCAATTCCAGCTTGTTTAGAACCTGTTGGGTTTTTCATATAACTTTGAGGAATACTTCTTGTCTTTTTATAGTTCCCTAAATTCTCTGATGGCTCTGTATTGCTTTCAAGTCTATATAAGACCTTTTTCCATTTGTGTCTACAATATATTCCACCTTTAAATTTAAATAAATCGTAAGATTGTCTATTATGACCTAATTCTCTATTTACTCCCTGTCTTGATGCTTTGTCTATATCTTCAATTGTCCATACTATTCCTGTTGATGCCATATTCATCATATTTCTACAAAAGTCTCTTGTTGAACTACTTGCTTTTGATGAACCTATTGCATAAGTATATCTTATTTTATACAATCCGTTTTTAGAATCTAAATAACTAAAAGAACTTCCTTTTTTCTTTGAATCTATTTCATCTTTTAAACCTAACAGACCTTTAACTTTAGATAGTGTGCTTTTCTTCTCTTTTATTAAGTAATTTGCCCAATCTTCGTTGTCTATGTCGCTATCTTGGTCAATCTCATCAACAAATACATATTCTTCTGACATTTGTTCTCCACTCTCTGCTAAATGACCTAATACATTTTCAGATTCTTCATCTGATAGACTTGCTTTCTCGTGAGACTCACAAGGCATATAATAAACGACACCATCTTCTTCGTGTTCGTGATATCCTTGACATCCTTGCTCTAAAGCTTTAGCTTCTGCTTCTTCTTTTGTTTTATAAGCTTCAATTCCGTCTATTTTCTTTAAATTTAACTCATAACCAGTTTCTTCTTCTATGATTTCTTCATTAACTATGTCAATATCACTAAAATCAAGAGGTTTAAGAGTCTTAAAGTATAAGTCTAATGCTATATCATTAACTGAAAGAATAGCATCAATACACTCTATGACTTGGTCTTGAAAGCATTGTATAACTATATTATCAAATAGTTGTGTAGCGTTCTTAATTTCTTCTGCATTGTTTCCAAGTCCATCGTTACCTTCACGAATACCAAGAAGCATTGGAGATGTAACCCTATGACCAACGATTAGTTTTCTAAAGCACTCATCAGCTAAATACTGATAGTGTTGTGGTGCATCGTTTAAAGGAATGTCATCTATTGTAGTTTTAGATTCAGAGTTGTTGTTAAAAGCTACTATTACCTTTTCTCCTCTGCTTCCTGTTAGTTTTCCTAATACATCGCTCTTAATTGATTGCATTTTCTCTGGGTCTGGTACTCCGTTGTTAAAATTAACCACTTTAGTGCCACTAAAACCATTTATACAATCATTTATAAGGTAATCTCCTATTTCGTCCTCTAACACAGCGTAAGGCATTGCAGAAGACCAATCTGGACTACTATAATAGTACTTACCAGCTTCATATGGCTTTAAAACGTACATTTCAACACCATTTGCTTTACCAAACCCAAATGCTGGTATTCTTTCTGGTTTTTCTGTAGGTTTTAAGTTATCCCAATGATTTGAGTAGTACCAACCTTCTATTTCTCCTTCATCGTTGCATTTTTCAGCTCTTAATGTTTCCATTGGAAAGTGATGTACCTCTTTTACTCTACCATCTTGATAAACTAACTGAAATGCAGCCATTCCTAATACTTTGTAGTCATTTATGAATTTTCTTAAATCAGACTTCTTAAATAATGACATCATTTGAGCATATTGCTCTGGTCTTTTGTCTGCATCGTGTGCTGCAAGACCTTTACCATAAATCATATTAGAAATACCTATAGTAATTGCTCTACAAGTGGTTGAGTTATTGTTTACATCAATTATGTAATTAAAGTAGTTATTATCTACTCCGTATTGTACCCAATCTTTATTTTTTAACTCTACAACTTCTGGTGCTGTATAGGCTGCAAGTTTTGTTACGAAAAATTCGCTCATATTACTACGTATTCGTTAGTTGTTGCGTGTTCTGTATAAACATTTTTATTAATACTATATGTACTAATAGTTTGGTCTGTACAGAATATATTGTCTTTATAAACTACGCTTGTTCCATTTAAAACAGATAGTGTATAAAATGTTCCTTCTTTTAAGACTGGACTAAATGTTACATTGCCTTGTAAATAGTATTTATTTGTAGCAAATGTTAAACCAGAGTATGTTACTGGTGTATTTGTGTCTTGGTCTGTAATAACAATACTATCAGCAGTATATTCTCTTGGAATAAACTTTAATTGTTGTGCAGTTGCACTTGTAGTTAGTATTATCATTAAAAGCTTTTTTAAATAACAAAAAAAGTACAAAAGTGTTTTATATAAAAAAAGGGTACTCCGAAGAATACCCTTAATTTAAGAAAAATGTATAAAAATTAAGTTCCTACTACAACAACAGTATTAGTAGTATCTCCAATAATTGTAGAGTCTACAAAAAATGCTGGTGCTTTTTCAGTTCCAGTAAAAGTTATATTATAGCCATTTAAATCTCCCATAGCTGCTCCAGTAGCTGTATTCACAGCACATTCACATCCGTTTTCAATTCCAGCTAAAAAGTAATTCCCATTGTAATCTTGTACGATTACTTGAGGTCTACCATAACTTAATAATTTTAATTCTTTACGAGTTTCAAGGTCTTGTTTCTTTAAAACTATCGTTCCAGTTTGTGTCCAGAATGAAGTTCCATTTTCCCTTGAGTTCTCGTTTGTTTGTTCGAAAGAGTTAGCACCTTTTAAATCGTATTTGTAAAAAGTAAGTGGAGATGCAAAAGCAGTTATTTCATCATTAGTACCAAATGTAGCAGTTCCTAATAAACCACTGGTATAATTTGAAATATAGATTGCAATTATTCCCCCAACCGAGTCTTTACAAGGCTCTAATCTTCCAGCTCCAATATCACAAGACATAAGTATTTGATTTTCAGTTAGTTAGCATTACAGCTAACAGTTATATAAAATATTATAGGGGGAAATTAATCCCCCATATAATAATAGTTTAATTATCCAGCGTAGTAAACTACGTCAGCACCTACTCCTATTGCAGCAGCAGCAGTAAATCTCATTACAAGTCTTACGTTTTGACTTCCATCAAGTGGAGTCATATCAATTACTCTTACTTCGTTGTAATCGTTAAGTAATCCTGTTGCAAAGAAAAGGTTACTTGATTGTGCAGCTATCATTGTATCATCTGACATTCCTCTACCTACAAAGATTGGAATACCTCCGAAAGATAAACTTCCGTTGTTATACCATTGTGTTCCTTTGCTATCAGAACCAGCAGCTCCAATAGTTGCAGTAAATCCACCTAAAATTCTTATGTAGAGCTTTGCAGCTTTGTTAGATACATATAATTTTAAATCTTCTTTTCCGTAAAGTGAATTAGGAATTAAATCTACTACTTCTTGCATTTTATCAATAATGTCAGTAGAAGTTAAAGCAACTGCACCAGCAACGTCTAATACTGTTGCATCAGCAGCAGCAAGAGTTTCTAATCCGTTGTATTCTCCAGCTTGTGCGCCACCTAAATTACCAGTCCAGATATTAGTTTCGTTAGCAGCAGCAACTTTAGATGCTACGTGTCCAACTAAATAGTCAGCGAATGATGTAGGTAATCCGTTTGGATTGAATGCAGAATATCCCATCTGAATTGACTCCCAAGTGTTGATAAAGTCAGACTTACATAATTGTAAGTTTACTTGGAATTCTTCTGGTTGGATAACTACTTCAGTTAAATTCACATTTGAACTTGCAGAAAAATCACAAGTACCATCAGCGATTAAGCTTCCAGTTTCTATTCTTTGAATTACTGATTTAAATTTTACGTTTGGCATAACTTCTACACCTCCGTCTTCAATTGTTGAAGCGCTTAATAAAGCAGCGCTAATGTACTTTCCAGCAAATTCTCCAGCATAAGTTGAAGTAATGTTTACTGTAGTAGCAAGGTCTATCTTATTTGACATAATTTTGGTTTTTAATTTTTAGTTTTTAAATAATTTAGCAAATACTCTATCTTGAGTACTCATTGGTTTGTTTTGAGCGTAAAGGTTCATTTCCATTTCTCCTTTAGACTCTGGATTGTGTTTAATTGGTTTAGCAATTTCTTCTGTAGATAATTCTACTTCTTTTTCTTCGGAACTATATTCATCTTTTTCGCTTAAACGAGATTTTAAATCTGCGATAGCATCTTCAAGATTTTTAATTCTGATTTCCATACCTTTCCAGTCTTGCACGTCAGCTTCTTCAGCAGCTTCAACTTCTTCCACAACTGGTGCTTCTACAACTTCTTCTACTTCTTCTTCTACTGCTTCTTTAACTTCAGAGATAATACCATCTTCTTCAACAACAACTGTAAAGCCATCATCTAAAAGGTACTCTCCCTTTGGTACTGCAATTCTTTCATCTTCATCTGTTATGATAAAGATTTCTTTACCAGCTTCAAAAGAATCAGCTTCAAAGCGAGTTCCGTTTTCCAACTTTCTCTCTTCTAACTGAACTTCTAAACCAAGTAATGTCTTAACTTTGTTAAGGGTTTCTTTAGAGTTCATATATATTAATTTTAAGTATTTACTTTTTTATTAAACAACTTTAGTTATTTGTTGTTGTAAATTCAACTATTTTGTCCAGTAGTATTACCTATACCTTGATTTTGTAAGTCTCCGTTACAACATTTAGAGTTATAAGTATTGTCTTTGCATAGACATCCACGTTTACCTCCTTGTGGAGATGTTCTACTTTGTGTTGGTTTCTGATTCCTTGAGTACATCTATTATTTCGTTTAGTAGTTTATCGTCTTCACTTAATTGGTCTTGTTGTTTATCTTGTGGTCTGTTTAGTTTATCAGCAAAGTAGCCTTCTATTGAAAAACCTTTTACTTTACCTTCTTTTACATAGTTGTTCCAAATATCATCATTATCTACTTTCATAGCAACCATCCAAGTACCTATTGGCATATCTAAACCATACTTTCTTGATTTGTCGTGTACATCATCTTCTATAAGCCAAGATTCTACTATAGTCATTCCAGATAGTTTTTCTTCTGTGTGTTCTAATGTAGCTTGTGATTGATTACCTCGCTTTAAAAACATTTGTGATGCTTTAGCTACTGTATCTTTAGAAAAGTAAATGTAAAACTCGTGGTCTCCTGATTTTCTATATATAGGTTTTTCTGGAATAAGAGCTGCTCCCATTAATAAGCGTTTTTCTTTACTTACTTCTGCAAGTCTTATTTGTTCTTGGTCTTTTAGTGCAATAAAGTCTTCTTCTATTGCTGGAGATTCAACTACTGATATAGCTTCTATTCCAGATAGTTCTTCGTTCTCGTCTATTACTAATTCTATTATTTCCATAGTTCTTTTTTTATAAACAATAAATTTTGGTTTTTGTTATATTATCCAAGTGATGCTCCTTGTATTATATTGTTTTGTAAGCTCTGTGCAGATGTAACATCTTGACTTACAACAAATGCTTGTACTGGTGCTTGTTGTCCTAACGCTGCTGCTAACTGGTTTGTACCACTTGTACCTAATATATCAAACGATGGTGTTTGTGCTGTTGTTTGACTTCCAGCAGTTGTAGATACATCTGGAATATTTACAGTCGAACCACTTGCACCTAATTTAGAAGTTGCTTGTTTAGAAGATTTCATTGCTGATTTAATTGTTTTAATAATTCCAGCAGCTTGAACAGCATACCCTAAAATTAAAGGTATGTTAGCTGGGAAAGGTAATGAAGAAGCAGTTTTAGCTGCACCACTTGAAATATCCACCCCAGCTTCTGCACCTTTCATAACTGTTTTAGTTGCAGATTGTTTTGCTGAAAATAACGTAGATTTCATTTCCATTATCATCTCTTTAGCTAACATAAGTTGTTTAGCTATCAAAATTGCTTTACCAAGTTTAGATTCTGCTCCAGCTATCGCTATTGCATCAGCAAAGGATTTGTCTTGAATTGCTTTTTTATCTTCTGCTATCTTTTTTGCTGCTGCTTCTTCATCTGCTATTTTTTTATCTCTTCTTGCTTTGTCTGTTGCATCAAAAGTAGCTTGTTTTTCTGCAATCGCAGCATCTCTTGCTATGTCAAGTTCATCGACAGCTAAATCATTTAATATAGCTTCTTCTCTTAAAGATGCATAATGTTCTCTTAATTTTTCTAATTCTAAAGCTCTTTTATCAACTTCTTCAACAGCTTGTGCATCTCTTAAAGTTTTTTTGAAATTTGCCATTGAGGTTTCGGCTGCTTTTGTTTCGGCTTCTATTTGCTTTGATATAGTATTAACTTCTCTTTGTACTTGTCGTGCTGTGTTAGCTCTGGCAGCTTGTTGTCGATTTACTGCTGCAATTGCATCGGCTTCTTTTGTTAGATTTTCTTTATTACTTCTACTAAAAGTATTTTCAGCAATTTGTGCATCTCTTCTTAATTCTAAAAATTCTGTTTCTTTGTCTAATAAACTATCTTCTAATACTTGGGCATCTAATAATGCTTGTTTTCTTTCTGCAGCACTAAACTGGTCTTCTTGTCTTGACTTTAACCTTAATTGCGCTATTTCACTTTCTAATTTACTTCTATCTATTATTAATTGTCTTTCAATTTTATCAGCTTTAGCTCTCATATCAGCTACCTCTGCTGCAGCTTTTCCTTCTTTTATTTGTTCTTCAGTAAAAGTTTTAATAGATGTAGCTGCTTTAGTTACAGAATCAGTAACACTATCCATTCCTAAAGTTACTTTACCTACTGCATCTGCAGCGATTTTACCAGCTTTTGAAAAATTACCTTTAAATAATTGTGTAATTGCTTTTCCTAAACTTGGAACTAAATTTATTAAACCTTCAAATCTCGTATTTAAATTATCTTTTATTAAATCTCCAAAAGATTTTAAAGATTCAACTGGGTTTTCAAATACAGAAATTATTTTTTCTCCTAAATCAGCAAACAAGTCTACTAAATTACCAGTAAGCGCACCAATAACTCCCATTATTTTAGCGAATTTGTTTTGTCCTTCTTCTGAACCTGTGAAAGCAGCTCCTAAAGCTGTAATTCCTAAAACCAAAGCACCAATACCAGTAGATATTATAGCTAATCTCATTGATTTAAATCCAGCTGTTACTGATTTTAAACCACCTTTTAAACCTTTAAATTTACTTACAAGTCCTCCTGAAGCACTGTCAAGACTACCTAAAGCTCCTTCAAGATTTCCAGTATTTTTTGAAGTGTCCTTTATAGAATCATCTAACTTATCTACGCTTTTAACTGCTTTAGAAGTATTAGCTTCAAAATTTAAGATATACGTTTCTGCCATTTTATTTGTCTTTTAACTTGTTTAAATCCTTCTTTAATTGTTTCTGGCATTTTGTTTTTGCCCTTTGCTATTTCTATTGTTTCACTAACTCCGTAAAACTCATCTATGTTTAATAATTTTAATACTATCATTATGTTAATACGCTTGGTGTGTAAGCACTTTGTTTAGTTATTAATTCTAATTCACTTTTGTTTGTTAGTAAATTAGTTTGTATGCTATTTATATAATACTCTTGTCCGTTTACAATAAACACATCATTTAGTTCATAGTTTAAAACTATTGATGAAGGCAATTGCGCAGTAAACTTTACAACTCTTGCTTGTTCTTCAAATAACTTAACTATGTATTGAGAATAGAATCTATTAAACAAACTATTCTCATTTAAGTTTCCAGTGTATTCGTTAAACTCTATTCCAAAATTTAAAGTGTGATTTGCGTCTTCTGTTGCATTTGCTGCTGAATTATACTGTTCATATTGTGAAGAGGTAACTGGATATTCAGACGAATCTACTAATCGATTAAAAAACATATATGGTTTTCCAAGTGTAGTTTTACTTTCTGCATCTACCCACCAACCAAAAACATTACCAGTAAAATCTCCATTCTCATCTATTATATTTATTAATTGACTACGTTGCCCTGATACCTGTACATCATAGCTTTGACCATCATATTTTTCTGGTGCTGAATAGTTAAGATTACCAAATTGTTGGCTAAACTGGTTTAAGTACCTTAAAGATGTTTGTGTAACAGATGGAGCGTAATTAAAGTTAATTCTTGAATATGGTATTGGTCTATCTATATTGTTAGAATCTACTACTATATATTTAGAGATATCGTGAGAAACCCCTGTAGACATAAAGTCATCAAATGTTTCAATATATATTTTACTTGAACCTCTTTTTGTGTAAGCAGTAAGATTAAACATCTTAAATAAAGTAGTCATATAGTCAAGGACTTTCATATCAGGTAAGTAATCTTGTATAAATATGTTTTGTCCTAAATTAAAAGCATTATAAGAATAGTTGCCAGAATCTACTGGTGTACCATCTTTTAGTGTTCGTGTTATAAGCATTGTTTCTGCATCGAATACACCAGAACTTGAAGAGTTTAATCTAAATTCTATATCATAAGTTCTTGAAGATAATGTGCCACTATTTAAATCCCTTAATGCTACAGTAAAGTTATTTGCTGGTGTTATTCTTGTTTGATAATCTAATAACTCATTAGTCAATTTATCTCTTGATATAATCTCTAAATCAATACCAGAATTACAATCAAGTGCTAATCTTATAGAATAATTATATATATCACTTACAACTAAATTACCTCCACTTAAATAATCAGTTCCTGAAGTATATGTAAAATCAGCAAATGTTAATTTCTTTGACCTTTGGTCTAAATCAATACCAAATAAAGGCACTGTAGTTTCAGGGTTTGTTATAGGTGTTTTTTCTCTATGCAACCATAAATATAATTCATCAAATACATCACTATCAAAGAAACTTGTTATACCAGTTTCATTTGCCATATTAAACTCTATATTATATTGTGTTTCTATTGCTTCTATAATACGTTTGCATTTTATGGCTGGTTTTAGTTCTTTACGTAATTGTGTCCAAGCAACATTATGTAAATTAGGTGTAGTTATTGTATTTGTAGAATCATAGCTATAATAGTTTTGTAGAGTAACTAAAGGCATAGTAACATTTCTATTTGCTAAATTAGTAGCTGGTAATCCAGAACTTTGTAAACCATATCTAAAAGCATCTAAAGTGTCATTGTTATTTAACACCATATCATAAGCACTTAAAGGGTTTAAAGCACTTAATGTTTCATCTCCAAATATATCTTTAAGAGATGAAGTATTACCAAAGAACACCACTTTATAGGCGTGTGCTTTGTTGTTTTTCATAGATACAGAATCTAATCTAATCTTACCTACTTTAAAATCTGCTCCATCAAGCTTAATAATAGCATCTACTCTAAACCTTGCATCATAACCATTAATAATGTCATTGTTGTAATAGTGTTTAAATATCTTATTATTAGTAGAGGATGCTGGTAAATTAAACTGCTGACTAAAAGGTGCAAACACTAAAGCAATATCACGAACATTTTGTTGTGTATCTGTAATAGTAATTGCTTCATCTTTAAATAAATCAACTCTTGTATTATCTATATATAATTCTAAATTCATTTATCTTATGTTGTTTATAGTGTCAAACGCAAAGCTTACATCTATTGTGTAGTTTATTAAACTATCTGTAAGACTTGTTTTGTAGTCTATATTGTTGTTTTCAATATTAACAGATAATGTTTTATTTTTGTATTCTATCCATACTTTATCACTTAAGAATAGTTGCTTAAATACTTCATTGTTACTTTCTGGATAATAACCACTATTTAACGTAAGCCTTTGGTTTGCATTTTTAGTAAGTAGTCTTACTTGTGCATTGTATGTTGCGTATGTTCCGTTGTTTAGTATGTTGGATTTGTATTTGTCTTTTTCAGTAGTCATTGCAAGTTTAGAATTCTTAAAGAAGTATATATCTTGATATGCTCCAAACTTATTTATAAAGGTTAGCTTGTAAGGTGTGTATTTACATTCTATTATGTTTTCTATGTTTAAAACAGTAACACCCTCTATTGCGTTTATTATAACCTCATCAACAGGATAAATAGTTTCATTTCTTAAAAACTCTTGTATGCAAGGATTGTCTTCAAACGTACCTCCTGATGCTTCTACTCTTTCTCTATAATTATCTACATCAGCAGAAGCTGTACTTACGTATGCAATCTGGTCTTGTATTTTTAATCCCGAAGTAGGAGTCCAAACATATATCTGCGCTCCTTTGTTTAAAAATGCAACAGAGGTTGTGTTTTCATTATCTACAGGTATTCTTAAAGCATCATCATCTGATTTAAGTATTGTTGTGTTTGATTGTAAGTAACCTTGTAGTAGTTGAGGGTTTGCACCTTCTTCAAAATATCCATATCCGTAAAATGCTCTTTCCCCTAAAACAGTTGTAACAACATCGCTACTACCTGTTATAGTTTCTGTAGTTCTATAATCTACATACACTGTAGTATAATCATCTGCTGCTAAAAGTGAGTTAGGGTATGTTCCACTAAATGCTGCTGGTATGTAATCTTTTATTAACTCTGCTATCTCAAAGTTTATGTGTTCGTTTATAGCTGTAGAAGTTAAAGTGTATTGTGGGCTTCCTTGCCAAGTAGTCTCAACACCTCCTATGTATATTCTTAACTCAAGTGTAGCACTTGTTAGGTTAGTAGTATTTAAGTTTATGAAGTAAGGACTTCTTACGTTTATTTTACTCATTGTTGTTGTCTTTTAATATGTCTATTATGTCTTGTGCAAATGCTTTAGTTAGTAGTTGAGGATATCTATCAAAGGCTGCTAAAAATGGTTTAGTAAAAAACATACTTGGTTTTATACCTTGTGCAAATATGCTTCGTTGTAATATAAACCCTATAGTTCTATAATTACCCTTTTTAAACTTCCCTTCTTTATCTCTTAATCTTATGTTTCTTTTTTTTGCCCAATCAGCTAATGGTTGCATTGGTGGTCTTTTAGATTTAAAACTATAAGGACTATTGCCACCTTTTTGTTTTCCGTTTTTTACTAAACTTGGGTCTGCACCTTTAACACCTTTATCTAAAAATGTTCCGTACTCATCCATTATAAAAGCTAAATCAAAGTTGCCATTCTTTTCATCTAACTTGTAATGAATACTATTATATAAGTCTTTAGTTACATTGTGTTTTTGTTTAGTAAGATTAGACCTTGATTGTTGTACTACATACTTACCAAAAGCTTGTAACTCTGTTTGTAAGTTCTTTAGCATATTGTCATATCGTTAGGTATTAGTACATTAAACGTAACAGTCCATCCAGCTAACTTATTTTCAAATCTATCTACAAAAGGCTCTAATGAAGGGTCTCCATCTAATTGGTATTTATCTACATATAAGTCTCCTCTTAATAGTAACTCAAGTAATCTATTAGCTACAGCAAGTTGTGTGTTAAATACATCTTGTTCATTGTTGTTACCTCTAAACTCTTGTGGTATTCCATCTGCAAAGTTTTTGCTCTCATCTACTATATCCATACATAATAACGATAAACTAAAGTTCCATACGTTACCTTGCATAGTTGCACTATTAATCATAAAGTGTGATAACGGAAATATAGTCTGTTTGTTTAAGTCTACATCGTATATGTCGCCATAGGTTACTGTATTGACAAAGTCATCTAATTGTAGTGTTTGTCTTATCTTTTCAGATAGGTTATAAAATCCTTGCATATTATTGTGATTTACGTTTTATCATTCTTGTTTCTAATTCTGCTTTTTCTTTTTCAAATGCCAAGTACATTAAACACTGGTGTAATGGAAGCTTTGCAACTTCTTTAAATCTTGTAATGTCTCCTTTAGCAAGTGTATATAGTTCTGAATAGCTTCCCCATTTTCTGGAGAAATTTGACCTTTGGTCTGTTCCTTCGTTACTTCCTTCTCCAAATAGTTCGGTATATAGTTCAGCAATTCGTTGGTTAAATTGTAAAAAAAAACCATAGCACCTAATACAACACTTAATGGCATCTCTTTCATTACCTCGCTGTACTTGTGGCTTCCTTCGTATTCTTCTATTAGATACTTATGTCCTTGCTTTTGTTTGAGTGGTCTGAATAATACAGCCATTGCCTTATGCATATTACCCCATTCATTTATATAGCTTGTAACGTCTTTATTTTCTCCATAGGTAATTTCATCAAGGTTTGGTATAAAACCATAAGAAACACCATTTAAATTAAACGTAGGGATGTATTTGTGTTCTTGGTCAAATAGTTTATTGATGTGATTGATTAAGTAATCTACATCTTTGTCTTTAATCTTACCAAGCTCTTTTGTGTTTATGTTGAGGATGCGTTTAAGTAAATCATCATTACTTGGATTCTCTATAAGTAAGAAGTCTTGATAGTCTTTTAACTTGACTTCCTTAAGTGTACTTGGTATAGAAACTTCTATTTGCATAAAGTGTTTTTTATAAAACAAAAAAAGGATTACTTTGTATAAAGCAACCCTCTTTTATCTAACTATCAACTAAAAATTATCTTAATGTCTTATATAGGTATAAGTATAACTCTTGTATCTTATCTCCTAACTTTTTGTCTTGTCTGTATGTTTCGTTTCCGATTTGTATTCTTCCTTCTCTATGTATCTCTAATTTAACCTCTGGTCTTCTTGTTCTTGTTATTGGTTTTACTATTACCTTGATGTCATTCTTTAAACACCAACTAATAGCATCTCTAACGTTTCTTGTCATTTAAACAAGTTAATCATTATTGCTGGAATAAATAGTGTAGATAATAAACAAATTATTTGATATATTCTTGTATATAGTTTTCTATAGTAAATAGTATCTGTGTATTCTTTTAGTGTATATACTTTTGTTGTGTTGTTTTTTGTTACTATTACTTCGTTTTGTTTTACCTCTATCATATCTAAAATATTAAGTTATGTATAATAGATTCAAGCGATAATAATACTACACTTGCTATTAATAATACAAATGAGAATAATGTTAATGTTAAGTAGTGTTTTAGTTTTTTCATTGTTTTGTTTTTAATGAGCGTACATGCGCTGTTATTGATTTAAATATCCTGTAAATTTCTGAAAGTCTTTTGCTTCTTTTTCTGTTTTAAAATAATGGCTTTCAATTTCATTATCTTTAGTAATAATGTCTAATCTAAAAGAATCACTTTGTTTGTTTGTCATTAGTCTTGTTTTCATTGTTTTGTTTTTTAATTATATGTTTATGGTAATTTCCATAATAACCTTTTAAGTGTGTTTTTTCTACCTTGTAGAATATCCCACTCATTTCTTAATTCTGGATGTTCATCTAACATTAATCTAAATACTTTATTATTCATTATTAAAGTACCACCTTTTAATGTTTGTAGAGTTGTAATTCTCCAATTGATTTGTCTGATGAGCTTTTGAATTTGCTCTTTTTGTTGCCATTTAGTTTTCATTTTGTTTTGTTTTTAGTTATTAATTTCAATTACTTTGATTGTGGATTTTAATACTTTTTTGTTTTCGTTTAAGTCTACTAAAACATTAAATGAACCTTTACTTGAGTGTACTTCAAAAACACATTGATAATTTAAAGATTTTAAATTTAATCTTGTTCCCTCAAATGAAAAGTGCCAAAAGTCTTCAGTAAATTTATTTTCAAAAACTTCTTTTACTAATAAGTAAACCTTATCTTCTTGATTTTGAGTTAGTTGAAGTGTATTTGTGATTGTCATAATAACCTTTTTTTTTAATTACACTGCAATATATAACTATTTAACTTATAAACAAAATTATTAATAACTTTTTTTAGTAAATGTAATATTGACCCTTATTAGGATTCTCTAATTGTGAAGTGATAGCATACCTCATCGCATCTATACAATGGTTAAAAGCATCTATTGGTTTGTTAAGTGTTTCTCCTTCTTTGTTCTTTAACCAAATGTAGTTCTGTAGTTCTTTAATTAAGTTATGACTTCTATTAGTTATATAGATTTCATTTTGATTGATGAGGTTGATACCATACACTATTGAGTCTTTACCTTTCTTTACTGGCATTATTAAATGACCATAGCTTGATAACTCTGCAATACTTTTAGGTTCTGCTGAATCTGCATATATGATTTCTTTTGCTTCGTGTGTTTTAAGTAAGTTGCTTATCTGACTATTTAGTAATCCTTTTTGATAGATGACCTCATCAAAGATATATGAGTTGTTGTATTTGTAAAGTGCTATTAAAGTAGAAGGGTCATTAGTATAACCAAAGTCCATTCCGTAACAAAGTAGTCTTGCTTCGTTTGGTAAGTCTATAGGCTTCCAGTCTTTTATACAAGCACCTTCTAAACTTCCTATCTCTCCAAGTCCATATACATTCCACCAGTTATTCCAATAGGTAGATGTCTTTGCTTTGTCTTTAGCTTTCTCTATGTCTTTTATAATTGTGTCTGGTAATGCTTCATTGTCTAAATACGTTAGCTTTATAAAGTCTGCATCTTCTTTGCCTTGCAGTTCTGTATGCGCCCAGAATGATGAGGTTGGGTTAAACTCAATCCATATATCTCCAGATGTTCTTATTGCTAATTGGTTGTATGCTTCGTAAGGTATGTTGTTAGCTTCGTTTACATATAGGGTGTGTCTTCTTGCTCCTCTTAACTTGTCTGCTGATTCAACACTAAAGAACTCTATGTAACTTCCGTTTGCAAACTTATACTTAAGCATTGACTTATTATATTGCATATCATTATAACGATTAGTCATCATCATAATCTTTAGGAAGTCTTTTAAAGCACCTCTACGCAAATGTGGTATAGACTCACTAACTACGCTTATTTCTACGTTAGGAGTTCTTATAGCTCTATCTATGAGGATTGGTAGTATGCCGAATGTCTTACCAGCAGATGTTCCACCTTGAACTATTTTTTTACGTTTCTTTAGTTTAAGAAGTTTTTTAATTGCAGTTGTTACTACAAACATTAATCAATAATATTAAATAAAGGTTGCTCGTTGTTTAGAGTAATGTCTTTTGTTTCTCTTGGTTTACCAGCATAGTAATGATAGAACATTTGTATAAATTTAAACTCTCCAGATTCTATTCCTTTTTTTAGAGCTGCATAAGCTTGTGGCTCAAGTGGTGTTAGTCTTTCGATTAACTTTACCTCTTCGGCTTTAGGCTTTCTACCAGCAGTTGTATGTCCTCCGTTGTTCTTTCTTTTATCCATAATTAAAAAAGATTATTATTAATTATTTTTTATATAACAAATATATTGTGTTTTTGTTATTTGAGTCTTTCAACAAGTCTGCTTATTCTTTTTTCTGCTTCTGGTAATTGTGGGTCTGGTATTTCTTTTATTTTACCTAATAGTGTTCTGTGTTTTATGTCTATGTTTAGTTTTCTTACATAGTCGTATTTGAGTTTTAGTTGGTAGTGTTCTATTTTTAGTCTTGCTAATTGTCTATCTATAGGGATGTATTCATCTGTCTTTTTTATTCTATTGTATATTTCCATATATTCTGGGTTATACATTTCAAATGCTGGGAATACATTTGTTATAGAGTGTAGTACTGTTGCGTGGTGTAGGTTTAGTGTTTGTCCTATTTCGTGTAAAGATAAGTTTGTTCTGTCTTTACATATCTTAAAGTATATAGCTCTTCCATAAACAACTTGTCTTTTTCTTGTCTTACCTCCTATTTCGTATCCTAATTCTCTTTCTACTAATTTTCTAATCGTTGTCGTTTCCATTTATTATATTTTGTATTAATTGTGTAAATTCTATTTTTTCTATTGCTAATTTAATTCCTTCACATTCCAAGTACATTTCTTTATCTTCATAGTCGTATAAGATAATTCTTAATTCGTCTAATTCAGTTCCTTTCTCGTAGTCGTATAATGCAATGTAGTAAAATTGATATATTATATCATTCTTGAGTCCCTCGTTTTCGTACATATTCAATCTCTCTTTCAAGATAGTCTTTAGCTTTTAGTAAATCCATTAGTTCGTGATTCTTCTTGTCTGCTCTGCTTATGTACTTTATTATGTTTCCTCTATTGAAGTTTAAGTTGTAGTCCTTGATAAAGTCTATAACATCATATCCTTTTCCGTTTTCATAGTGTGGTTGAGTTGCTCTCATTGTTTTTGTCTTTTATTAAAACTCCGTTTCTTTTTACTTTAGGTTTTCTTTCTTCTTCTATAAACCTTTCTCTTTGCTTTCTTCTTGCTGCCCTTTGTTTTTTATTAGGCTTATCTTTTTTTAAAGGTTTAAATTGTCTCATTAAAATAATCGTGTTTGTTGTTTATGTTGTTCTATTCTTTTTGTTGCTGCTTCAAAGTATTCTTTGTCTATTTCGTAACCAGTTAAGTCATATCCTAAATTATGACAAGCTATAGCTATAGAGCCACTTCCTAAATGTGTATCTAATATTTTATATCCCTCTTTGGCGTAATTCATTAATATCCATTCATAAAGTGCCACAGGTTTTTGTGTTGGGTGTATTCTTATTTCTTTATCTTTCATATTCTGTTGCAACATACCATTCCAAGTGTACTCAAATATTCTTACCGATTTATGAGTAGTGCATATAGCAACTTCTCCGTCTCCAAATGCTGTACCGTTTTTATTCCAAACTATAACACCTCCAATATTTCCAAAATAATTACCTCCCCAGATTATAGTATTTTTGGAAACTCTTTTCAACTCATTAAAATATTCTTTAGTTGGTGGAGTATTTTTAAATTCTTTAAACTTAGTCCTGCTTGTTGCTTGTTTTTTACTATCTGTCATTTTACTTGCAAAAGCATCGTTTCCACCGTATGGAGGGTCTACAATAGCCAAGTCGAACTGATTGTCTTTCATTTCTTTCATAGCTTCCATACAGTCTTGATTGTATATCATTGTGTTCTTAATTTAAGTAAATTATAACATTGTATGTATTTTAACTTTGCTTTTGATTTGTATATTGTTTTAAATAGTTCATATGTCTTTTTTGTAAATTGATAATGTGTCTTGCAATCTTTAAACAATCTTTTTGCATATGCCTTTCCATAACCTTTACAATAGTTTACATTGTCTGCACTATCTCCAACTATCATTTGTTCGTAGAAGTTATATAAAGCATCGTAAGGACTTATATCTATTATCTCTTGGTGTTTGTAGTGATAGTTGTACATAAGGCAAGGTAGTTGCTTATAATCCTTGTCAAGTGATACTATTATTACATTGTTGTGTCCTAATTCATCGGTAAGTGTTTTCCAATACGTAGCAACTAAATCATCTGTCTCAACACCATAAGAGTTTTTAGTAGAGTATATCTGTGCTATGTGTTCGTGCATCTCAAATAGTAATTTAGGATGTTCTTGCTTTTTTCTGTTTGCTTTGTAGTTAGGGTCTAATAGTTTTCTAAAATTACCTTTGCTATTATTAAAAGTTATTACTCTTTCTATTTGGTAGGTTTCTTCAAGTCTATTTACAATTGACATAAATACCTCATCAAACTTTCCTATAGCTTCATCTAATATGTCATCAACACCGCAACAAGAAGAATACACTAAACTATCTGCATCAAATAAAACTACCATTGTTCTTCTATTATTTCTATGGCTTGATTCTCTAACTCATCAATTACTTCTTGTTCTAATATATCTATAATGTCTTGTCCTCCACATAACACTTTAAAACAATTAAAATCACTACTAAAATCTGGATACATATAACTACCATCTTGACCTTTTTGATATTCTCCTACAACAACTAAAGCTATGTTATCATATTCTACTGTTATTTCTTTTTTCATTTTGTTTCGTTTTGTGCAAATATAAACAATTTTGTTTAAAACAATTCATTTATAGGCAGTAATATTCCTTTTGATGTATCATTATCTCCACCTTTTTTATCTCTATCTGTGTTAAGATACTTTCTGCATTTTTCTTTTAATTCTTTTGTTTCAATTAAATGAAATGTATTGCTAATACAAAAACAATAATAATCTGATTGACTTGTGCTTATACCAGATTTTTTCCCTCTACTCATATATTCAACATATATGTTTTTTGTCTCAATAGCTTGTAAATCGTACTTTACTTCTATTGTTTTATTTTTAAAAATATTACCAAGCTCTTCTTCTTTTACTTGACCTACCTTTAAATCATATTTAAAATCATTATTGTACTTCATCTTCTTTAAAATCTTTAGTTGCTTTAGTTAAGAACTCATCAACAACATCAACTCTTCTTGAAAGTTTTTCTATTGCTACATACAAAGTAGCTACTGTAGATTCAAGTATCTTAAATCTTTCTTTAGTTGTGTATTTTTTATTTTTCATAATTCCATTAATTCGTTTATAACTGTATGTCCTCCTAACACTACTGCACAAGCAATAGCTGGTTTTTTTCCTCTTTTAGCGTATGCCATAGCATAAGCAGTTGCATCTATTCCACAACCTATTTGACTACCAAAGACTTTAAAGTTCTGACCAACATACCACTCTGTGTAACATTGTGTGTGTAAGTGTCCTTGTATTGTGCTTTGCATATCAGCTCTACATTTAGTTCTTGCAGTTCCAGCTTCTCCGTGTATATATTGTACACCATCAATTACAACTCTATCAACAAACTTCCATTGTGGTACTTCTAATACATCCTTGTAAGCCTTTATCCATTTCTTTGGTACTGCGCTTGTTTGTGCTTTACGCATAATAAGTCTATCGTGATTTCCTATTGTTACGTGAGCTTTAGGGAAAGCATTGTACCAATTAGCTATTTTACTTATTGCAAGTTCTAATTCTTGACCTCCTCCAAGACCATCTGCATCTGATTCGTGGTATGAAGAATAATGATTATCAATTACATCTCCTATAAACACAACTCTATTACAATTGTATTTAGCGTAAGTTTCTTGACAATGTTCTAAATATCCATCTAAACAGAATGGCTCGTGTAAGTCTCCTATAACAAGTACTCTTGTTTCTTTCTTGGTTATGTTCTCGTAAGCTACTTTTTTGTTTCCGTTAATGCGTGGTCTAATTTCCATAAGTTTTATATAAAGAGTTTAATTCATTAGTTATAGTTCTTATACAACTCCCACAAGATGTCATTACTTTTTTATCATTAAATACTCTGTTGTATATTTTTAGTAATTGTTTTTGTTCTGATGAGTTTACTCTTGTTCTGTTTAGAGAAAACCATTCTTGTAAATAAACATATTCGTTTTCTAATAAACACTTTGGTCTTTTATATCTAAATGCCTTGTTTAGTGCTACTTGCCTTTCATCACAACCACAATCTTCTCCAGCTATAAACTTAACAGCTTTAGCTATTCCAGTAGCTTTAGTAATCTTGGCAATGGTATCTCCTAACCCTTTTGATTGTTTGTCGTAATTTGCTTTCCATTCTTTGTACTCTTTAGTACGTTTGTCTTTTGGTGGTTTCATATTAAATTATAATCTTCGTTTTTAAAATCTTCGTAGTCTTCACTAAACTTATCTCTAATTTTATCTTTGCCTTTCTTTAGTGTATGAAATATATTGACTGGACTTATTTTAGTTTCACTTGATAAACCTCTTATACTTAAATCAGTATCTCTATATAATTCATAAATACTCTTATCGTACCAATGCCACTTATCTAACTCATTGTCCATCTTCTCACATAATCTCCAAAAAGCTTCTTCTTTTTTTATTTCATCAGTGGCTGTAAATTTATGCATATCTTTTTCTGGAATCTCATTAAAGTCTTTGTCTTTGTAAAATTCTTCTATTTGTATTTTATGCACTTTGTTTTTCAATTTAATATAATTAATAAATACACTTCTAATTGTGAAATACATATAAGCTTTAGAATATTTACCATTGCTATATACTTTTTTGTTGTCTGCATATTTAATAATCTTTAAATAGCTTTCTTGCACTATGTCTTCTGCATAGTCCTTCGCTCCTAAATTTTTTGCTATTTGTACCCACTCTTTATGATTTTTACCTAATGCTACTAAAAATTCTGTCATACTAAAAACTTACACCTTTTAAGGGATTATATAAATCTCCAACTATCTCTGGTAGACCTATGTTATTAACTCTAAAGCTAAATGTTTCAAATGCATAACCTCTGCTCCGTTTACATTTAACTGTTATCCAATCCTTGTTTACTGTGTTTGTTTCTAATTGTATTTGTGTTTCTGTTTTCTTTTCTAAAAAACTCCCTAAATGTCCAGTCGGTTTATCTGTTCCAAAATTACTATGTATTACAGTAATGATATGGCAATTAAACTTTTGCGACCATTCCATTAGTTTTTGTGCAATGTGGTTACTTTGTTCAAGATTGTTTACATCTGCTACTAAATCAGCAATTCCATCTATGACAACTAATCCTACTTTGCCTTCTTCTATTTTTTCTTTCAAATAGTATTCTATAAAATCTACTCTTTGTTTGAATCCAACTGTTCTTAAACCAAAAGTGTGATAGCAACCTAAATCTGTTTCTTGGTTCATATCTACAACTCTACGAAATACTCTTTGAGCGTGAAACTTTCCTTGTTCTGTATCAAAGTGTATAAGACATTTATTGTTTCTGTGTCCCCTTAACTCTCCACCAAATTTGTTTTTGTTTCCTAAATATACAGAAGCTAATAAACTAATAAAGAAAGTCTTTTTAGTTTTAGGAGGTGCTTGTACAAAACTGAAGTTACCATAAGTACCTAAAGGTATTGGTAAGGTCTTTGAGCCTTTTAGTGTTTGTATAGTTGTTTCTCCCATAGATATTGCTACTGGTGGATATTCTACTATGTCATTAGTATTTATTACACACTCTTCTTCCAAGAGTTGCATAAACATTTTCTGTTCTTCGGTCATAAAAAAAGGAGGGTTTTTACACCCTCCCAAATATTAAAATGGTAAATCTACATTGTTGTCGTTGTCTTGTGGTTGAGCTTCTTGCTGTGCTTTAGTGGACTTGCCATCAGTCCAAACTACCTTGCCATTCCCAATGTATTGCTTTGGCTTTTTAGCTTCCCTCTCTTCTTTTGTTTGTGAATCAAAGGCTGATACGTTTTGACCGAATTGGTTTGTTTCATCGTTTACACTTATTGTTAAGTTATAGTAAACTCCTTTCTTTCCTTTTACAAATTTTTCTTTTGGTAGATTTTCTACGTTGATGTTTAAATTGATTAATGATGCCATTGTTATTTATTTAAGTTTATTAATTTATCTTTATTTACTTTTTTAAAATCTTCTGATTCGTCTTCTCCAAATACTCCTAACTCATAAAAGCCAGTTAGTTTAAGTACTGCTCTTGATAAAGCTCTTTTCTCTGCCATTTCAGCAACATACCAAGTATTGCAATTACCATCTTTAAATGATGCTCCTTTTAATGCAGAGCCAAATGTTTCTATAGTTGTGTTTGGTTTTGTACTAATATAAGCATTTGCTTTAAATACTGCAAAGTTAGTCTCACACTTTATAACTTCATAGGTTATAGTAATGTTTTCTTTTGCTTGTATTTTTTCTATGCCTTTTCTTGTTATTATAACATAGTGTTGATGTTTATATACATCATCTTTTGTTAGTTCGTACTTATTATATAAGTCTAATAATTTTTCTCTGTTCATTTTTTTGCTTTTAGTTTTCCGTGTTTATTTGTTTTTTGCCAATTATATGTTTGACTGAATTCATCGCAAGGAATAAATTTTACTTTACCTTTTGGTGGTTTAAATTTTCTCATTCTATTGTTTGTTTTACGTTTGTTTTAAACTCATAAAATTCTTGAGTCTGTTTTCTTATTTCTTGTTTAATGTTACTGTTGTTTAATCTTAATTCTCTATTCTCTATGTGCATTGAGTTTATATAAAAATACATTTCACTTAATGCTTTCATATATTTATCGGTTTCTTTAGGTTTAGTTTTGTTAAACTCTAACAATAAGTTAGCTAATAGCTCATAGTTAGTATGAAAGTTAATCTCTTGTAAAGTCATTTAGTACTTCTTTTTTTACTATATCTTTATATGATTCTGGACAACCATCATCACATAACTCAAATATAAATGTTTCTAAATTAGTTATTCTTGTATTTGCTTTACATAGTTCTTTTTGTAATGCATCTATCTGCATATTTTTAAAAGTGTATAAGTCTTTTACTGTTTCGTGTATAGGTTCGTTTTTCATATTATAAGTTGCTAAAGTTATTAATTTCTACTCTAACCCCAGAACCATTACGTTGTTCTAAAATGCATTTGTTAAATAAAGAATATCTAAATGCTTTAAAGTAATCAGTCTCTTTAATTTGGTCTCCTTGTTGTGTGGTAATAATGTAATACATATTATATTATTTTTAAAAGGGGTTTTTACACCCCTATTGTTTTTATTTTGTTAAAATATTTATTTTATGTTCAAGACCTTCTGCATTGTTTATGCACCAAGCATTTTCTTTCTGAATATAATCTTGTGAATAATGAGTTAAGCAAAAATCTTTTTCCCAATCAATAAAAGTTCTAAACTTTTCTCCTTTAATTTCAAAGTCGTGTGATAAATTTTTTTTTGTTATTTCTGTAATTTTTTGATAAATGTTTTGCATTGTTTTGTTTTTAGTTAATTATTTGTTTTGTAAAAATTCTATACAATCTTTTTTTGTAAGAAAGTATTTGTCTTCAAAAACCATATCTAATTTATCGTTCTCATATCTTGCAATTCTCCAAGTATCTAAAGACCTTTGATAAAATGGTTTGTTTGTTATTTTTGTTCCGAAGATGTTAGTAAATGTTTTCATAATTTGTTTTGTTTTTAGATAATAATTTGTTTCGATATGTAAATATAATAAAAAATAATTAATTAACAACAATGTTTATAAAATAATTTAAAATAAAGCAAAAAAAAAGAGGTAAACCGAAGCCTACCCCTTTCAGAAAACAAAACAAAACAAGAATTATTTTAAGTTAGTTAGTAATTTATTGTAATATTCTATTAGTTCTTTTAAATGTATATCGCTAAATTTAGCTATTTCTCTACTTTTATTTTGTAATGATTCAGCAGTACCTTTTTCATAAGCATCTTCTAAATACATTCCAAATTTAAATTGTTCTCCGTATCTAAATACATTACATCCACTACATTGAACTTGTACATTTGTTTCATCCCACCTTGTTGAGTAATGCTTTCGACTCATAAAGTGTCCAGCTTGTAACTCTTTCCAATGTGCTTGTTTACCACAAGTAACACATTTAGCAATTTCATTTACTGCAAATCTTCTTCTTATATATTGACTAAATACTGTATCAAGTTTTTTTACTATACTTTTTCTTGATGGTTTTTTAGGCATTATATTATTTCGTTGTCTATCTGCTGTATTAAGTAACGTAAATCTTCTTTACTAAATTTACCTTCAATACTTTCTTTGTATGTAGATAGTTTTAAGTCGTAGTATTCAGTTTGATTTTCGTGTCTTCTAATTTTTACTGCTATGTTCATAGTTTAAATATAGCGTTTTTATATTTAAAAAAAAAGTAATAACTTTAACATTTTTTAATTATTAGTATTTTTATATAAATAAATACATAAATAAATATAAAGAAAGATAAATATATATAACAAAATTATTATAAATATTAAATTAGAAATATAAAGATATATGAAGAATATTCAAATTTATCTGGCTACTTTCTGGTTTTTTCGTATGAGCGACCTCCGAAGTAGGCTAAAAAACAAATTGTTAAAAGTTCTTTTACAATTTCCAGTTCATCAATCTGAATAAACCAACCAATAACAAAAGAAACAGTTAAGAAAATTAAAGTAAGAGGTCTAACGTTTTGCGTAAGTTTAGAACCCTTTGAATCAGCTTCCCATCGTTTAGTTACCTCTTGCATCTCTACCATATCTATTTCAAGTAGTTTTAAAGCTTTTTCTTTGTCTTCTGGTGGTAATGACTCATCTTTGTCTATAAGTCCTTTAACAATACCTAATACACCATTAGAGGGTAATGCATCTCCTAATGTATTAACTATACCAGAACCATTGTTAAGTAAAAACTGACCAACCTTTGTATCTTTAAACTTCTTCGCCATAACCCCATTTAAAATGTAAACAAATAAATATTAAGAAAATATTTAGTTCTTCATTATCTTCTTCATCTAATGCTGGATGATATTCCCAACCTAACATTAAACCTCTTTCAATAATAAAACTAAAACCTATAAACATATTATAATTTTTTTTGATAATCCCATCTTGCTCTTTCTCCTCTTATATCATAGTGTACAAAAGAATCATACAAACCTAATCCACCTTGTAACATATCTCCGTTGCTTATAAGTCTTTCTATTGTATTGTAGACTTCTAAAGGTGTCATTCCTTTTATAGCAATATCACTTGCTCTACCCATTATATGTTGGCTTGATTTTACACCTCCTATTGTAGCGTTGTATTCTTCTGACCTATAAGCACTATTAATATGTATTGGTTTTCCTAATTCATCTCTTAACACTTGTAGTTGGTTAGCAACTTTAACTATATTATGATAAACATTTATTGGCATTTCACTTCCATCATTGCAATCAAACTCCTCTTTAGTAAAATTCTTTGTCATTGTATTTTTTATTTAATAATATTTTTCCTAATATAAATATTAATATTATTGTTATTAAATTAATATGTGATTCTCCACACATACCAGTCAAATGATTTATTGTTTCTAACATATTAGATTTTAAAATTAATACCAGCTTTAATTGTTTTTAGCTCTCTGTCCCAATACCTTTGGTTTGTAACCTCTGCAAATAATCCAAGCTTTTTATTTAGCCTAACACCAAACACACCACCAAAAGAATAATCTATCCAATTATCATTTCCTATAAATTTTCCGTATGAATATCTTTCATCTCCTTTTTGTAGTTTGTGATTCGGTAATATATTTCCGTAAGCGTGAATCCAGAAATTCTTTCTGTAATGATAGAAGTCTAAACCTATTACACTTGATATATCAGCAAAGCTTCCTATCTGTGCTAATTGCTCTTTATTGTATATGTTTACTAATCTACCATAGATGTTATTTCTATAATCTAAATCAGAGTTGCTTATTAATTCTCCATCATCATTATACCAGAAATAATCATATCCTGTTTCTCCAGTAACAACGTTTGTCCACTCATAAGGCACATCGGTATGATTAAAATAATCGTATGATAAATTCCACCAAGAATTTTCTTCTAAATACTTTTGTATTGGGTTATGACCATAGGCTTTGTCATATGTTCTGTACATTGCGCCTATAGATATAGATAGTTTTTTACTAATAGGTATTCTAAAGCGTACATCAGCAGATTTATAATTTATATCTACTAATTCATTTCTTTGTGATTCTGCCTTTACAAGCCACCATTTAGCCAAATAACGTACAAAGAATTGTTGGTTGTTAAACTCTCTGCCTTGTTGTCTACCCTCTTGGTATTCAAATAAGTATTCTAATCCTTTTACGTTTCCTATATTAGAGTTCAAAGAATTGTTTTGTTCTTCTCCATCATAGAACCTTTCTTTGTCTTCATATCCAAAATGAGCAAGTTTTCTAAACCCAAATGTTTTTATCTCGTCTGCTGGGTTTCTTACTGTAGTTTCAAATAGCTCTGAATCTTGAGTAACGTAAAATGTCTTATCTCCTTGTATAGAGTTGCTTTGTGTATATGCTCCATATAAAGTAGCGTATTTAAACACATCTTTAAAGATGTCTGCTTGAGCGTTAAGTGTAAATAATAATAATAGTAAGTACTTCATAGTTTAGAATTTGTCTTGTAGTAGGTTATCAATATGTTCTTGGATTCTTTCTTGTGTGCTATTTGGTAGTTTCATAGCTAAACCAGCTTCTATCTTTTCTATTAGCTCTCCGTTGTTATATAGACAGATAGTAGGTAAGAATATAATCTTTTCGTTTGCGTGTATCTTCTTATCCTTCTCTATGTAAAAGGTATTGATGTTATGCTCTCTAAAAGGCTTTAAAGAGTAATTATCTTTGATAAACTCGGCAGTATATAAAACGACACTAATGTCATCTTTATAAGACTGACTATGAGTTACAGAAAAAGCAAATAGGACAATCGCTACACATAATTTATTTTTTAGATATTTCATATAATCTCATTTCTAATATTTTCAAGGTTTCCTTCATCTCTTGCACATCTTCTTGAGTTGTAATTATAGCTTCTCGTATGATTTGGTCTTTATACTGAAACTCTGTTGAGGTTACCTCTGGCTCTGGAAGTGTCATAGCTTTCGCAATGTCAGCTTGTAAAACGAAGTACATAGAGGATAAACTAATAGCAAACCCTACAATCATTCCAATAGTTTTTAAGTCTAAAGTTACTTTTGTATCTTCTCCAATCTTTGTCATTTTTTATCTATTTCTTTAAGTTTACTTATTGCCCAATTTACTCCAGCGCTACCACCCCAAGCATCCCACATAATACCTCCACATCCTTCAGAATAAGGAACATCTTTATTTTGTTGATGTCTTTTAAAACTTGCCATTCTTGAAATAGTATCTCTACTAATGTTTTCTCTTCTTGCTAATTGACCAGCTCTTGTCCAACCAACTTGTGTTCCACAATCACTTCCATTTTTTTCCTTGTATTCAACAGCTCTTTTTGCATTGTTTACTGCTCCATCTGGATAATCATTATAGCTTTCTAATTCTACCTTTTTAAAAGCATCATAGCATATTGCTATTGCTTGGTCTTTTGAATGATAAGGCGTAAGCATCGGCACACATCTTATCATAAAATCGCTTTGCTTTTCTGCTGGTTTAGGCTTTGGTATTGGCATTATAGTTTATTATCTTGATATTTAACTCCAAAGAATCCGTGTACTCCTTCATCATCTAAATCAATAGCTTTAGATTTCCAACCATAAGGGTGGTCAATAGTTACATTGCCATCTTCATCCGTTTCTTCTAAATCTTTCCATAGTACATCAACAGAATATTTGTCTGATAATACAGGCGCTTTAGTTTCTTTTCCTTCTTCATCGTATTCCCCTTGCTCTAATACTATAAAGCCAAGCTTTACGATAGTGTGTTTGTGAGTAGGGTAGTCATTACCATCTTCATCTGTTGCGTGTGGTAAAGCTGCTATTTTTAATTCTGCTGCTTCTTGTGAGTCAAACTCGTATTTACTAATTTTCATATTATAAAGTTGTTAATGTTTGTAATTGTGCGTTTGTCAATCTTGTTTTGTAAAGTTTGAAATCTTGATAACTTCCAGATTGTTCATTGCCAAGCGAATTCCCTAAATAAAAGTCATTTAAAGATGATGGTACTGTTGCGTTTCCAGAAGATGCTACTAAAACTCCGTTTATATATAAAGCATTGTCTCCGCTTTTATATGCAAATGCAATTTTATTTAAAATATTTACATTAATTGAACTGCTTATTACCAATAAAGAACCATTTACATCTACTCTAATTTCATTTGAAGAAGTAAAGTATATTTGATAGTATGAAGAACCGCTTGTATATGCAAGAGCAATACTCCTTGTTCCACTTGGTAATAAACTATTAGTTTGAAAATACATAACGCCCTCTGTTTGACCTATATAATTAGTTAAACCTGATTTTGAACAAGTTTCAGCAACTCTTGTCTGACTTGCTCCATTAGTAGGAATGTATGATGTAGGGTAAGAACCTTGTTCAAGCATTGCTCCCCAAACATAAACACCTTTTGTAGTGTCTCCTATATAAGTGTTATCATAAGCAGTTCCAGTACTCCATTGTTCGTCTGCCAAACAAAGTCCCATATAAATTGCAGTATCTGGCGCTATAAAATTTGCGCTTAACCTATACCACCCATTGCCATAGTTTTCAATTTTAGCATTACTAATACTATACCCACTACCCTCTGAAAAAGTATAGACTAAAGAGCCATTATCTAAATCAAAAAAGGCTATATTTCCTCTTGTGGAGCTATAAAAACCTTGAATACCAACATATCTTCTGTTAAGTTTTTTAACAAATATGCTAAAATTATGTTCAACACTTACATTTACGTTTTCTGTATCATATATTATGTGATTATTATTATCAATAGTCTCAAAAACTGCATCAGCATTTAAACTACCATCTGGAGATATAATAGAATTTGTTGTTACAGTTGTTTGACCTTTAGTCCAACTCGCATTACTAAAATCTTCACTATAAGTAACCAAGTTAGTAGAAGCTCCTTCTAACAAAAGCGAAGGGCAAGATTGTACTACTCCATTTGATATATCGTAGTTTAGTCGTGGTTGGTCGCCTGTTACTTCTACTACAGATACGTTGTCTATTGTTATTGTTGTGCCTGATGTAACTTGCAAATATAAAACTGTAGAAGAATCTGCTAATTTGTCTAAAACCTCATATTCTCCAACTGCTGTTATTGTAATACTTGCAGAGCCTGAACCTGTAAATACTTTAAAAGTTCCATTAATTGCTGTAACTTTAATTTTTGTTTTGTAAACTTTGCCTACTGTATATACAGTTTGATATAAATTAGAATTACTTGTTTGGCTTCCATCTGAACTTGCTACACCATTACTAATAGTCCACCCTGTTCCTTTAACCCAATCACTATCCGTATCAAACGTTCCGTTTGTAATCAATTCGTTACCAAAATATCCTACTGTTTGTATTAGTCCATTTTGTCCTACTCTTGTCGCAGAGCTATCTCTATTAAAAGTAAAGTCCCCATCTCCATTATTAGGTAGTACTGAATATACTTTAGAATCTGCATAAGCAGATGGTATCATTGCTAAACTTGGTGTTGCCATAATTATATGTTAAAAGTTTGTTCTGCGCAGCTTAAAGCTTCTGTGTTAGCTCCTACATACTGCATTCTATAATAATAATTTAAAAATATTTCTCTGTTGTTTGTACTTGTTAAACAAGCTAATTCTGCATCTGATAATGCTTCTTTAAATACTGCTACTGTTTTGCATCTTCCGTAGAAAGGTTGCGATGTATTTCCATTGCTATTAAAACCTAAATTAAATAAACCAGAAGGAGTTGTGTAAGCAGAAGTAGAAGTGTAAATATTTAATCCATTTAAATATATTTTTCTCTCATTTGCTTTATAACTAAATGCAATTTTTTGAAAGCAATCTAAATTAATATTAAACCCTTGTACAAAACTTGGAGCATAAATTCTTGCTTGTCCACCTTCAAAACCAATTATTATTCTATTACTTGTAGATTTATCTGAAAGAGATATGTATTTACCAGAAGTTGTATTAGCAAACTTTACATCTATATAAAAAGTTCCCTCTGTTGAATTTATTAAGTCGCTATTA
>Ga0181388_1000073_pt1 | contig 30117 bp, 31 predicted proteins | sample 11SPOviralmetaG_FD_130120 | JGI IMG/M metagenome (GOLD analysis project Ga0181388, IMG submission 130120) | Marine viral communities from the oligotrophic San Pedro Time Series (SPOT) site, San Pedro Channel, CA, USA - 11 SPOT_SRF_2010-05-17 | ecosystem: Environmental > Aquatic > Marine > Strait...
AAGAATAAAAAAAAATCTAATCTAATGTAATTTACAATATATTCTATAATTTTATATGTTTTTTACGCCAAAAGTTTTTCAAAATAACCGATAATTCTTGTAAATTCAATAAAATTTTCTGCTTCTTGACTAAATGCTCTAACAAAGAAGTTGATATCTAAATCTTTACATTCACCGTTATAATAATTTTTCAGTCTCAAAATTGTAGGGCAACTCAATTGGGTAATTTCATTAAATTTATCTTGTTCCTTTGAAAGTAATTTCATCCTCTTCCTTTCTGGCTTCGGCGTCCCGCTTGTTATTTTATAGGCCAAGTATTCGTTATGACTGTAATATGTAAAACCTAATTTTTGTTTTTCTGCCGCCGCAATCATTTCCTTAAACCCTTTGAGTTGTTCGTAAAATTCTTTCAAATTTTCAGTAGAAGTCATATAGTCTGCTTCAGTATAATTCATATCTACTTTCATTTTGCTTCTCAAACTTCTTTCTACCTGTTCTTCTTCACTCAATTCACAAAAGTCGTTAAACAAAGAGTTATATGTAAATGCTGTATCCATATATTTAGGCAATTCTCTTTCAAATGCCTCTACAACATCAAACATCGATATTGCGTAGAAGTGTTGGTTCTGTTCTTCTACAGTTTTTCTCGGTTGGAGGCACATTTTTTCAGTTGTTTTTATTCAGTTGTTTTTGTAGGTTGTTGTTGTTGTTTCAAATTGTTAATCACAAAAGGGATTTCACAAAATCAAATTTTTTTATCCTGTTTTTCTGTTTATAGTCTCTAGGGATTTCTGTTTTGTAGGCCGTTGTTGTTTCAATTGTTAATTCACATAAACGGATTTCAACAATTCAATTTTTTTTTGCTTAAAATCCATTTATAGTTTCTCTAGGGAATTCTAAAAATGGGGCATCACCTCTAATTTTAATGATTTCAAAGTTTTTTTCTAAAAAACCTACGCAACCGACGCAAAAAAAAAAAAAAGAATAAAAAACACATTTACATCGTTTTCACTAGACTTTTGAGGTTAAAGGGGCTCATATGCTTAATAAAAGTCTGCTGTAGATGGGGATTGGGTGTTGCCCCCCCATTTCTAGAGGCAGGTAAAGAAGTGTTGCCTGTATTCACACCACTTTCTAGTTGTAGGTTATAGTCTTGGTTCTGGAAGTTCTGGATGCCGCCCATATTAAAGGTATAGTCAGCGCCGATGCCTACACAATTCGGTCGCATATTGTTGCCGACCCCATTAGCTCCCGCCGCCGCCGCCGCATAGTCTTCAACTAGGGAAGCGTTCTGGACTTCAAAAGTAGCGGAAGAATGGTAGGGTTCAACACCCCCAAGAACAGCCCGTTCAAACTGCTTACGGACTTCGGCATCACCGACCGATAGTGTAGGGAACTGTAGGGCGCTGGGAACTATTGTTGCTTCGGCGTCATTAACTACCGATTGACTATCCCAATTAGGCTTCACCTCTGTTTTATAGTCATATGGGAAGCGAAGGCCATTTTTAGCCTGCTGGTTGGCTTTAGCGCCTACAGGTTGCCTAAAGTTATTCATATTTTTAGCGAAGTTATTAGGTTGGTCTTGGTCTTGGTATAAATTCACTACACTCTTCACTAGGGATAGTTGCGGTGTATAGGAGTTAGAGTTGATATTAGACTGGACGTCGTTAATTAGGTTTAGTCTAGAACTCAACATCACATTTTCAGGTTGGTCTGCGATGTCTTGCTTGTCTGGAACTAAATAGCGACCTTCTAGTTTTAGATTTTTAAAAACATAATTAGAACCTTCTGCTGCTCTTGCGTTGGCTTGCTGGGCAACCGAAACCGAACGGTGCCGATTACATAGAACATTCGAGTCGGGAGCGAGGTGGATAGTAATTAGGCAACCACCTAGGAATTCTTGCGATAGATTGAGTGGAACATTATTGAGTAAATCTAGATTGAGGCGGATAGAAAAGAACTGGCCTACATATTTATCACCTAGACTAGCAATAGCGCCGCCTGCTGGCGCACTACGCAACATTCGACGGTTAGTATATTCACTATTTTCACCACTATTTAGCGAACGGTTTAGTGGAACAATCTTATAATCATCTTTATTGTTAGAATAAACCTCACCTAAACTTTCAAATTGAGCGTAGTTAATAGCCGAAGTCAATTCAACCTGCGTCTTCTTACTCTGTAGAACAATTTTATCTATACAGTTCTTCATCCCACCCCAGTTTGGGATATTAATAGCGGTGGCTGCCTCCATAGTTGCTCCATTATTGAGGGCGGTAGTGCCTCCCGCCCCGCCTGCTACAATCTGGTCGTTTAGGGCGGTATTATCGGCTTTCTTAATTAGTATCTGGCCGACTAGTTTTAGCGAAGTAGTTTCTAAAAGGGTGTTCTGGGCGGGGATAGAAAAACGGATTGTTGGGAAGCCGTCTTTATGCGAAAAACCGCCTGTAATAGCTGCTCCATTCATAACAACTGGAACATCGTTTAGTGGGGAAAGCGAAAAGTGTTTTTTCATAATCGGCATCGTGTATATAATAATATAATATAAAAAAAATTTCAAAAAAAATTAATTCAACTGCGGACTAGACTTGCTTATAATTGTAAAATTAATCACACTATTCTTTAGTTCTGTTGCTGGTTTATCCGTCTCCATATCTCTAATTTCTATATGGAAGTTATTAGTCTTAAATTCTTGGTTCTTCATATCAGTAATCTCTTTATTGCTAGGTTCATAATAACATATCAAATCAATCCCATACTTTTTTGTATTATTAGAAAATGGAAGTGGAATAGTTTTTAGAATATTGCCTTTAATCCCTGCCTTTTGCCCTCTAACTACATCAGTCAATCTATTCTTATAATTGCCTAAAGGTAAATTATTCACATAAACACAATAACTAGTCAGTTCTGCCGACCCATAAATATTCTTAAACTGGATTAGACTAGCATATAAAGCCGCCAAAGGGTCGCTAAAATCACCACTTAATGGCTGTAGCGGAAAAAATCCACTCTGTTCTGGTCTTAAACTAGGGTAAATATAATCTGTAGCAAACCCTCCCCCCGACGGCCTCTCCCCACTAGCAAAATGGACTTTCAATAGTTTATCTGTTATTTCTTTAGAACATCTATACCTTATCCCATCTATAATAGTTGGAAAAACAGTTTCATTATCCGCTTTTAGTGGAATATGGGTAAATTCTATATCTACAATCCCACCTGTAGTCTTTGGGTCTAGACTACTAAATAACACATTAAATGGTATCTGCGAATCGACCTGGTTTTTGTTCGTAGCCGCCCCAAAAAGCGTTTCAAAACCGTCCATAATTTCACCAGCTATAAAACCATATTCTTTCGTATCTCTATCTATAGTATCAAAAATGATAGTATCACCATACACAAATGACCTTAAAATCACTTGGAAGTGTAGTTCTCTTCTGTTAATAAATCCATCATTAAAAGAAAGTTGTTCTTTCATTCTTGCTACTCGTGGATTAGCCTTAAAATATGGTAGAACATAAATTAGTGCTTGTTCGTTAGCGTCTATATTTACACCTGTAATAATCTTTCTACTCGTTAGATGGGTCATTCTATCTATAACTGCCCCTTGATGTGGGAATGGGACTGGGTTGCCGTCTGGAACTTCATTCGATACTGGCCCTCTAACATTCGCACCACAATAAACATTTACATAAATCTCCGCATCAACAGGCCCATCTTCAGTAGGTCTTTTACCTACCTCTACCGCAAAATAACTCAAAGGGATATTGTTTAGGTCTGCCGATGCTACTTTACACGGCTCTCCGTCAGTCCATCTAGAATTAGCGTCCTGTTGATAACCATTCGTAGTTAGGTCGCCTGCCGCTTGAGGCAAATTATCCATATAATTCTTACTCACTAGAGCCATAACATTCCCACTATAAATTGGTGGGTTAGCCGCCGCATTAGTCTTCATATCCGCTATAGACTGTTTTGTTTTAAATTTAACAAAAGGGTAGTTGTTGAGTTGCCTAGATATATCCGTCTGTTCTACACCAAAAGTAGTCCCTCTTGTATTAGCTATTCCTGTAGATGCTCCTTCTCTATAGTTCTCCCAAGCCTTCATATTAGTCCCATAATGGTAGAGTTTTCTATTATCTATACCCCAGTTTCCAGTATAACTAGTTTCGGCTGCTACTCCACCGTCTTCTCTAGTATAAATATCCCCAGCGGTGTTGCTTAAAGCGTTGTTTTTATAACCTAAATCCCACCCATCTACATTTAGTCTATTATCTTCTTCATTATTGTTTGGCGTCACGATTTCTTCGTCCCAAAAATTATTTCTCTGTATCCCTACTAAAACATCACTACTATCAAAATTAGTATCTAACACAGGGTTAATAGCCGCAATCCCAGTATTATAAAAACCCTTTAGTCCTGGTGCTGTTCCTCCATCAAATATATCCTGCGTCCCACTAGATATTAGGCTCTGTAGGTCAGGTGCGGTATAAACCCCTGGGGGTATAGTAATCCTAAAAGTTCCTGCGTCGGCCGCTTCTGCTGGGTAGGCTAAACCGTTGCTTGCTTGGTCGCCTGCTCCACCCACAACCCTTCTGTTAGGTATAGGCTGTATAAATTCAATATCTATAGTATTCGTATCTTGTAAAACTAGTCTCTGGTCTCTAGTTAATTTTGCGAAGTTCATATAAATAGAACTATTCTTCTCTATTGTAATCTCATCTTGAAAGCGAGTAGTAAAAGAGTGTCCTAAATTATCTGGCGATACTACATTAAAATTCATATAATATAGTATAACATAAAAAAAAAATATATTTATTTACCAAAAACTATTTCCATAGATTTCTTAAAAGTTTTCTTTGTCTCTAGAAGGGCAACTAGTTCATCAATAGCGTCTTCACTATTCAATAGTTCAGGTCCTAGTCCAAGGCATTTAGTCTTCATAGTTTTTGATAAATTAGAATGCTGTATAACATTCACCGACCTAATATTTAGGCGGGGAACATCTACTACAAATGGGTCATTCGTAGTAATGATAGGTGGGGGGGTAGTTGGGCGTTTATTAATAGGTTCGTCTTTTGTAGCGAGGCCTTTACCCATTTCTGTTGGCGGTGCTACGGATTGTCGGTCTGGATTAATATTTACATTCATTATATATATATCCTAGATTTTTTTTTTAACTTTTTTTTTTAATTGCGTATGGTTTTTAGTTAATTATTAATAACTATTTAAAAAATAAAAAATTGCGGATATTGATTTATCTTTCATTTTGCTTTATTTCGTAGGTCATAACCTTTCTGCTCTAAATCCTTTACTACACAATCCTTTATCTTATGCTCCTGTTGGGCTTGCTGTCTAACTAAAACACGCTCTAAAACCTCACTCACTTTATCTACTCCATATAGATTAATTAAATGCTTATGCCTTCTACATTTCACACACCATTTCCCAAACCACTCTTCGACTTCATTTTTTTCACACAACACACAAACCATCTATATATATCTAAAATATTTTTATTCTTTTAATATTTTTTTACAGTCCCAGTTTTCTTTTTTTCCTTTATTGCTGCTTGCTTTCTCTTACTACTTAATTCCCCCATTGTTGTAGGTGTATCTTTTGTAATTCTCTTTGTAGGTCTAAATATAGTCCCTCCCTCTTTATATGTTTTTTTGCCTTTTTCGGTTCTCCAATCTTCCTTAAACCATCTAGATAGACCTTTCTTCTCTTTTTTAGCCCCTTCATATGTTCCTCCTTTTGCTTTATAGGTCTTTACAATCAATCCACTTCTATAGGCCGAATGTTTTGGATTATCTTTATAGATTTTCCTTTTAATTCTATCATATAACGCTTGATTAGTTGGTTTAGCCATTATATTATATATTTATAGTATATAATGTTTCAGTCCATTTTGCTCCTACAAATCAACAACATATCTATATATGAAAGGTTAATAGAACTTATAAATTTTTTCAAAGTTTCCATTCAAAAAACCTACGCATTCAACACAAAAAAAAAAAAATGTAAAAAAATTTAATAACTAACAACAACATTAGTGCCCTTCGGTGTAGAGGTAATTGTAGCGGTCTTACTAACTAGAACATAGTAATTTACATCCATAGCCCCACTAATAGCGCTAATTTTACTAGCAACCGTGCCTGTAGGCTTACGGCGGTATTTCCAAATAATCGGGTAGCCACCAATCATCCTACCACCCCCTACAATCTGGCCCGTCCCATTAGAAAGGTCTAGGCAAATAGGCTTGTATTGACCTAGTAGGCCTGCGGAACTTGGGGATAGACCAGCGTAAATCGTATTATCATCATTATAATAGAGCGGGCGTTCTACCTGTAGGTCTTGACCCAAACAATTAGCGACCTCGTCATATTGACTTGCTGGACTAAACTTAAAATCTTGGAAAACATCAACACCGTCGATATTCACATTATATTCTTCTTGGTTCATCCCATCTATACGCTGCTTACCAAACCATTTATTCTGCTGGACGGCATCACCGACCCCACCAGCGCCTAGACTTCGTAGCTGTTTAGTCATATAAATTTTATGGACTTCTTTATTATCCATACCGATTCGGTGCTCTACTTCTTGTAGAGTATTATCGGCGACTGCTACAATCTGTTTTTCTACACGCAACATATCAAAAAATTCAAATTGATAGCCACCTTGCTTATTAGTCATTTCTCTATCTTTATTCTGGACTTCACTAGGCATAATAATATAATCAATCTGTAGTTTCACATCATTAAAAGTTAGACCACTATTAGAGTTTAGTGTTGCCTGTAGTCCAGCGTTAGCCCCTGTAGCCGCATCAGGGCCTACATTAGACTTCTGGGCTGTATCATTCAAAAATTTTTCACCACCATTAAATTCTACAGTAATCAAAATTCTATAATCTTGGAATAGGAAAAGTGGAATAGTTTTACCACGTAGTGCTGGAAGTAGAACCCCTAGTGGAATGCCTATCTGTTTAGTGTTGGCGCTGTCGTCTCTAATAAAATGGCTATTAATTCGTGCGTTCGCATTATTGGCGCTATTATCACCATCACTCATTCCACTCTTTAGTTTATCTACACTAATAGAACCTGTAGAACCGAGTTCTGTATTAAAAATTTCAGTCCCATTAGCAGCCTCACCGTCTTCACTCACTTTAGTCCATAACTGGTTTCCATAATAAAAACCCGAATAATTGTTTCTCTGGTTAGGGTTCTGCGTAGAAAGCGTCATTAGAGTAGATATAATATCAGCCCCATTCACATCATTAATAATATAATCTCCCACCTGGAATGTAATTCGTTTCACAGCCCCTAGACCGCCATTCCAACAATTGACCCTATGGATTGCGTCAGTAGTAGTAGCCATCTTAAATAACAACATAGAGTTAGCATCTAAATAACCTGCTTGGTCTAACCTAAACACAAATCGGTTAGAAGAACCTTGGACGCCACTAATAGGTTCTAAAGTATCACTTCTAATATCCATCATCATAGGTGTATCATTCACTTTGTAATTGGTTAAAGAATTCATATATAATAGTAAAATAAAAAAATTCCAAATAAAAATATATATATCTATATTAATGGATAAACAAAACACAAAATCTAAATTAGGCCCAAATCTACAAAAGAATAAAAAACTAGATAATAAAGTTCTTCGTATCTATAGTAAAAGTCTTGATATGGGCCACCCATTTTCTAAAGTCGGTAAAGAACCCAAGAAAATAAACTTTGAAAAAAAATTAATAAAAGGTAAAAAAGAAAAAAAATAATTTACAAAACCACTTCTACACCTGTAGCGGTAGTCTGGACTATCTTTTTACTAAACACAAATGTATTGACCCGTAGCCTCTGGGCTCTAACACCCGAAAACCCAAGTCGTAGTTCAGCCTCGGCGTTTCTCAAATCAAAAACAAAACCGTTTCGTGCTAGTTCTCTACTAACAAAAAAGGTATTGTTATAGTCTTCAGCGTAGCCACCTTGGTTCAACCCCAACATTTTTGGTGCTATACCTATAGCCTTCAAAGTTTTCACATTTTCGTTTAGTGTTAAAACACGGTCTCGAATATGTAAAGGGTTGTAATCTCGTAGTGGATATAGTTTATTGTTAATAAAGTATTGGATAGAATTGATGCGATTGCCTGCGTCTAATGGCGTTTCACAGGAGTAATAAGAAGCGGTAGATTGGTTGCGTTCGTAATCACTCTGGTATAGTAGCGATAGAATGCCTAAAGCCTTGCTAGACACCGAGTTAATAGGGACTTGGTGGCGTAGAGTGCCGCCATCAATATTATCTAAAAACACATCGTAAGAAGTAAATTCATATTTCAATTCTTTCATTAGGTCTTTAGTCTGTTCTGGACTAGGAACAACCTGGGCGATGCGGAATTCAGCGTTAGTAATTCGGTAGTTCATAGCGTCGATGCCTACAGTATTAGTAGCGTTCCCTGGGCCGACCGATGTAAATAGTCGGGCCGTGTTGTCTAGGGAGGGAATATTCGCCGCTGTAGTAATAACAACTTTACCACCAGCCACCGCAAAACTCGCAATAGTAGTCGTTGTATCACTTTCACCGACCCCACCAGCAGGGTTATAGACACGGATAGAGTTGCCTACACATAGGCCCATCTCTAGAACACGGTTGCTAGTTGATGTTAGGGTTAGTGCCGTGCCCGCCGCCCCTTTAGCATCACACAAAATCCCAGCGTTAATCAAATCCACATCCACATAACCTTTATGGTCTGTTGCCGAACTCTGGGCGGCGGATAGACGCTGTAGTGCGAGGTTGGCGGGATTGAGGTTGATTTCAATTCGTAGGCCACCGAAGTTCAAAATTGGAATGAGTTTTTCACTATCAAAAAACCTAAATAGACCTGCCCTAAGTGGAACACAAAAACGCCTAGATAAAAAAGAGGCAGTTGGATTTACCCCAGTCGCCCCTACACTAATAGGCGAAAGCTGGCAGTTAGCAATTTCAGCGGCCGAAGTATGTTGATAGCCCGATGCGAGGTTCTGGCCGTTAGCCGACACACTATTATTGCGTGCTACACACGGACTACCTACACCCTGTTTCATCTGTAGTTGGGTTTTATCATCAAAACCGTATTGATTGACTAAAGCCTGTAGTTGGGAATAATTTTCTAAACTTTCTAGAAGAACCCCAGTATGTTTAGAATAAATGCGAACATTCTCTATAAGGGCGTGGGCTCCTACCTGCTGGGGAAAGCCTACCATAGCGGCATTAGCCGAACGGTTTAGAACATCAAAAATCATATAACTATCTTTCTTTATATATCCTAAATTAGGTTCTAGATTAAATATAAGTTTCTGGCCTGGGTCAAATGTTTCTCCATTTTCTGGAATAATAGACAAATATTTAGTGTTGGAACTGGATGTAATTGGTTGCGACATTTATAATATATGTAAATAAAAAAATTTCAAATAAAAATATAATATAATTGTATAATAATAAAATGGCGTTTCGTGTTAATAGCGAAAGTTCTACAACTGTAAAAGAATTGGAACTCCTAGTGCCTGGTTTTGCCCTACCTAACAACACTTCTGGATATGTTAGCGAATATGTATCTTGTTTCGGTTGGTCTGCTATTCAAATTTCTATTAGAACCCAAGTAGAAGCCGACCTAACTATAGACTTCACCGATTTCACAACCGATAGCGAACAGTTCGGCCAACTACCCTCTACTGTAGGTGCTGGTATGCCGACCTTTACTAAAAGAATATCTACTAATGGTCTAAAGTTTCTTTCTATCCCAGTTTCAGGTTGCCTTGTAAGAGTTCGTATGTTAGCTACTGGTAATGGCGATAATGATGCTACTAAATTTTTTAAAATGAGTGCTGTATTATCTAATAATCCACACTATATTATGACCTAGGCTTTATAACTAGCAATTGCCGTCCAAGTTTTAGCGGCTCCACTACTATTCTCGTATTTCAATCTAACATATCTCGCATCAATATCTATAGTTCTAAAGAAGTTATCACTACTTAAATAAATTGCCTGTTCTGTATTTTCATAGAAGGTAGAATTATCTGCCGACACTTCCACTTTAATAACAGCCGAACTATCGTCTAGACTACCGAAGAAAGCGACACGCCTAACTGCCCCAACATCTACGGATGGGGTGGTTTCTGTAGCCATATTCGCTACACTCGTAGCGTTCTCTAGAACTGTAGAAGTTGTTGATATAGCTGGTGCCGACACCGAAAGCGTGCCTTCTACCGCTGATTGAATAGCGGCGTTGCTAGTTTCTATTGTTGATAGAACCGCATTAGTAGAAGTCTGTAGAACCTCTAGTGCCGCCGCATCTGTAGCAATAGCGGATAGACTAGCATTTCCGCCAGTCTGTAGAACCTCTAGTGCCGCTAGGTCTGTAGCACACGCCGTCTGTTGGACTAAACTATTATCTAAAACCGCATCTATAGCCGTTAATTTTGTATTAATTGCCGTTGTTTGGGTAATATTATCGGCATCCTTCACTACCACCCTACCTGAACTATCTACACTTAAAAGGTTGCTGACCCCACTTGATTTACCCACAATCTGTATCATTCCACTCATTTTCCGTAATATTCTATAATATTTTTTTTTCTAGAATTCTATTAAAATCCTTATAGATAGTTGATGGGTTCCTCCATTATTAGAAAGTCTTATATAATTCGGCGGGCATTCTATTAATTTATTTATAACTATATTCCCATTTATAGTCAAAGGGTTTATCTCATCCATAAATTGAAAGTCATAGACCCCATTAGTATCTACAAATGTAGCATATTGTATCATAAAAGAAGCGGTATTATCGGTATTCCCATAAATTCTCACCCTTTTTGGTATGCCTGGGTTCGTAGCGGCTGGTGCTATAGTTGATAGGCCATTTACAGGTGTAGTTTGGGCGGCCGTAGTCAATGGCTCACTAATAATAAAAACTGGGCTTAATGCCCCACCCCCCGCTAAACTTGCTTCATAAACTAATATTTTTCTACCTGATGTTCTTAAACTTCCGTCATTATTTATTTTTATAATTCCATCTGTTCCATCGTCTAATGTTCCCATTATTTTACTATTCGTATAGACCCTTCCATCTAATCCTACTAGGGTTTCTCCATAGGTAGATGGTATAGTTGTTAGGTCTGTTTTCCCTACTATAACTTGGTGGCTCATCTTATAATCTATAGCGATATTTTATTTCTACTTTTATAATGTATTTAATCCTCGTCGCTACTGACGTCGTATCCAAAATTATCCCAAAAGAAGCGCTCATCCTCGCCCATTTGGCTTCTTCGCCTGAATGTAGAAGTCCTTTTCGGTTCTGGTTTATCTATATATGAACTAATTAGAAAGGCAGGTTTAGGTCTAGTCTCGACTGTATCTAACACCTTTTTAGGTCTTCCACTACTATTTCCTGTATCTAACTTGTTATAGTCCTTTTTTGGTAATCCACCACCTTTTCCGCCTACCCCTTTTAGTTCTGTAATTTTTTTTGGTTTTCTATATCCTTGTTTCTCTCTATCTCTTTCTGTTAAATATTTCAGTTTTGTTAGTTTTCTATGCGACTTTCTTTGGTTTTCTTCGTGTATCGCTACTGCTTTATTATATATTCTTAATTCTTTTGTTTTTTTTTTCAGTTCTCCTCTACCTAAAATAACGTCGGTGCCCCTCATTCCTATAATAGGGCCACTTTTCCTATCTTTTACATTATCTCTTCTATAAATTTCATTAGGTTTTCCTATTGATTTCATAGCCTTTGCTCTTAATTCAGCCTCATCACCAATAGGCGTAATAAATCTATTGGCGGGTTGGAGCGGCGTAATTTTTTTTGGTTTCTTTTTTCCTTTTCTTTCTGTAAAAAGAAAACCTTTTTTTACACCTTTTAAATTTGTAATTTCAACTGCTTTCTTTTTCGAAGGCACCATCCTTTGACCAGGCGTCCCATCTCTTCTAATGTTCGGCACTTTCTTTCTTTCAGTAAAGGCAGGCACTCTATCTCTATAACGGATATTTTCAGGTAGTTCTCTTCGTGCTACCGTTCGGTTGTCGATTCGCCCATCATTCGTGCGTGGCGGCGCCACAGGTGTAGGTTCGGGTGCTCTCACACCTGCCCTTTTTAAAAAATCAACCAATTCCGCTTTTGCTAGGGTTGAATAACCCCTTAACTTATTTTTTCTTGCTAGTTCCTTTAATTCCACTATTTTTAATTTATCCATATATATTAACGGATAAAAAAATTAATAAACATTTACAACATCATCTAGGTCTAGGGGTCTTGCCTCATCATCACTATTTTCATCTAGTTCTGGTTCTGGTTCTGGTTCTGGACTTTTTTTTCGTGTATGTATAGATAGACTTTCTTTTAATTTATCTATATGCTTATCGTGTAATATATCCTCTTCTGTAATAGTATCTAGAACCGATTTAAATTCACTATATTCCTTTACATTTTTTGCCCTATCTAACCAATTGTATTTTTGTTGCTTAAAGCGTTCAATCTTTTCATTCCCTTTTTTCATTAGTCTATTATAAATTTCTATTTCTTTTTTTTCATCTAAAACCATTTCCCTATGCTGTCGCTCTTCACGCTGCCTCGTTTTAATATTAGCTACTTCTATATCTTCGGCCTGTCGTTTTGCTTTTAGTTTTTTCCTTCCTGTTGCTAGTGCTTTCTTTTGTTTATCAGTCAATTCCTTCTTCGGTTTATCCTTTTCGAACATAGTTTCACCCATATATATTTATCTATATTTTATTTTTCAAATAATTTCTTATTTTGGCGGTTCTTTTACAAATGGGGTTGGGACTGGTATAACGGCTTCTCGCTGTTCCTTTCCAGCCCCATACCATTTTCCGTCTTGATTTACCCATCTATTTCCCACACCATCTATAAAAAACTGTAAAAAACTTGCTGTAGGTAGATTGTCTCCATCACTCCCATCTGGGGGGTTCTCTCCACTCTCCCAAGGCCCATCGTAAAATCGGTATGTTTTTTTTTTGTATGCCTTTAACTCTGTCGATGTTAGGGTTTTTACTTTACCGTCTATCTTTTTATAATAGTATGGCGTATCTTTAAAATGATAACCCTTTTTAAATTGGGTGCTAGGTATTCTGGTATTCGTCTTCACTTCTTTTTTTCTACCACCGAACCCTGCTGCCTTTGCTTCCGCTATATATTTATCTCGTATTTTTATAATTTTTCCTATTATTCCACCGCCACCTTCTTCTGGGTTCTTCTTGATAAGTTCTATTAACAATTCAATATTTAGGTTCTTTACTGGATAAAATCTAAAATTTTTTCCCTTTCTATCTCCTATCCTTTGGGCTTCTTTTAATTCTTCCGACACTTTTTTTACCATACTTTTTTTTTTAATATAAGGTATTCCTATATTATCCCATTCTTTAAACAATTCTGGGTCATCTACATCGCCCATTATTTTTTTATGTAATTCTGGCTCTATTATTGATAGTGCTTGTAATATTTTGTCTGTAGAATTTACATTTTTCATTCCAAAATAGTCGGCAAAACCCTTTGGGTTCCCCATAGCGTATGGGTTCTTCTTGGGTTCGGGCTTTGGTGCTGGACGGCTTGATTTCAGTTGTGGTTTTGCTATACGCGTTGGTGGTTTTCTACTCGGCATTTTTGGCTTGTCTTTTGTTATATCATTATAAGAAGGTGGTATTGGTTTAGGCTCTGGTGCGGGGCGATTTGGTTGGGGTGGTTTTTGTTTTATTATTGGTTTTGGTTTTGGTTTTATTATTAGTTTTTTCTTTTTTTTTGGCGGCGGTGGCGGTGGCTTTACTACTTTACTTTTTTTTGTAGCTGCTGGTTTCACCCCGCTAAATTTCCCACTATGTTCCGTTGAGGTCATTAGGTCAATCAGTTCCCCCTTCTTCATTTTTGAGTAGCCTTTGATGTTATGTTTTCTAACCATCATCCGTAGTGCTGTAAGTGTATGGGTTGCTAGAACTTCTTTCATATGTATAGTATAATGTTTTTTTTTATTTTTTTTTTTTTTTTGTTGAATGCGTATGATTTTGATTGTAAAACTTTGAAAAATATTTAATTCCTATCTTGTAATGTTAGAAGAGACTAAAGGTAATGTATTGTTTAGCACGGCGTTCATCACAGTTTTTAATATAGGGTAAAAATTGCGTAAAGGGTTCATCCGTAAATTTAATAGGGTGGTAATGGTATTTACTATCCAACACTCTTTTTTTCCAATTGTTTTTTGTTTTATCCCGCATAAATTTATATCCATTAACACAATAAACATATTTATTTTTTTGTAATAGTTTTTGTAAGAACGCAATAATCACATCATCTTCCCAGTGTTGTATAACATCTTTGATTATCACTAGGTCATATCCACTAGGGATTTCAGTAGATATATCTTGGGTTTTAAATCCAACATTATCAGTAGTATAAATCTGTTTATGACCGTCAATTAGAAAATCTACACAGTCCAAGCCCATATATTTTTCATCTTCTTTCCAAATCATATGCTTCATAACTCCCCAATCACCACATCCTACATCGGCAATAGACTTAATAGAGTAGTCGTCTATAGTCTCTCGTAGGTTTTTTAAAAACCATTCATTATCAGCGGTAAATTTAGAGCCAGTCCCGCTCCCACCCCATTTGTTCTTGCTGTAAATATCCCTAAATGTAGCCTCCATCTTGTATAGTAATTGATAATGTTTTTGTAATCAGTCGTAATCGCACCTCAAAATATATTTTATTTTTTTTTTCAAAGTTTTCATTCAAAAAACCTACGCATTCAACGCAAAAAAAAAAAAAAAGAAAAAAAATAATCTTGTAATATTAGATGCTATGGGGCTTGTTAAATGGCTTTGTAAGCGTTTTAGGTGTAAGAGCGACTGCGAAATTGACGGTAATGTTTTACATAATGATTATGATGTAAGTAAGTATAACCTAAATGACTACAACCTTAAAATAAAGGATATAGATAAAATTGTAAAAATATTAGGTAAAAGGGAGTTAAAGAAATTAGATAAAACAACTATTCAAAGTATAACTATTTAAAGGGTTATGTATATAGTTAATTATATATTATGGATATTATAGCGGATATAGATAAGAATAGATATATTTTATTAAAGAAAGGTCTAAAACATATTGACCCTAGTAAGAATGACTGGGAAGTTCTACTAGATATGGAATTAGAGGGTATTGTAGATTGCGATGACTATGATATAGAACTACTAGAACCACTATGTAAAGGTCTAGATAAATCAGGCACAGGCCATCACTTTAGATGCGTCTGTGGTAAGCACCCACTAAAACATCTTGCGATTATAAAATATAAAAATGGAAAACGCTATACTCTAGGGTCAGTCTGTATTAAAGAACTAGAGGCTATTATGGAATTAGAAGAACAGGATATAAGGTTGAGGGAAAAAATATCAAAATGGATAAACTATATTAAAGCCTATAATCTAAAAAGGCTCAATAAACCGTGTATAGTATGCGGAGCCTATAAAATAACAAAAAAAACTGGGTATAAGGATAAGAGGCGTAATCACCGATGTAATAATTGTATTCAACGGTATTTTGTAAAATGTATGGATTGTAAATGTTGGTTTCCCCATAAAAGGGATAGTCCCTTCCATAAACCTAGGTGCGGAGTTTGCTACCACAACAGGGATAATTTAGACTTTCTGTCCGATAGCGATAGTGAGTAGGGTTTTTTTCTTTTCACGGTATAGACGCATTCGTTCCCGCTGTTTTTCACGGAGTTCTTCACTTTCGTTGTATTTTTTTCTTTGTTTTTCGTTTCTATGTTTTTTATTTTGTAGTTGTTCTGGACTATCACCTACATAATGTTTTTTGTAATATAACAATTGATTTTTTCTTCGGCGTTCTTTATCTTCAATCAACCTCGTAAGTATTTCACCGTTTAGATGTTTAATATGAGTATCGGCAATTTTGCGTAGTTGTTCTTCAGTCGTAATTCCAATTTCAATAATTTTATTCCAATTATTTAACAAAAATTCAGCGTTAGTTTTTTGGACTGCTATTGTAGCCATTTTATATATATATCCCTATTCGTTTAAATATGTTTTGGTTATGTTTTACTTTTTTTAGCACTCGGTTTTGATGCCGATGTGGTATGGCCTTTAGCAGGTGGGGGTGGTTGTATAGGGCGAACAATTTTTAGAATAACACTACTATTTTCATCAATATCAGGGTTCATAAGGTTAGGGTATAGAACTTTAAATTTAATAGAATTAACTACCTTTTCTTGGGATATAAGGTGGGTAAGAGGTTCAACGGCATTCAAAAAATCATTAGTGGCTTCACCGCTTAATGGGACTACACCGAGTAGAGGCATATTCCTACCTTTTTTAACACTATCTTCGTGTTGGTCTAGAATATCTGCGGTAATAATGTAATAACCTTGTTTAGATAATGTAGGTAAGTCATAAGCCCTAATAGGTCGTCCTTTTGCTAGAACAATAGAAGCCGTAGTATATTTCCAAAAACTTCCAAAAAAACTGGCTGTATTAGTATAGTGTTTTAGTTTATTATCATCATTCCCCGCTACTTGAACCCCTTTATTTAGAAGGTCTGCCGCATTCCCATACGCAATCCATTTATCGTTAGTCCCTTCACGCATCGCAGTAGTGTTAATATCCATATTATCATAGGTTCTGGGGGCAATAGGGTCGGTTGGTTTGTTAGGTATTTTAGGTTTCACACTAGGGTTATAACTTGTTGCTACGGATGGCGCACTAGACATATCTACATCCGCCCTAGTTGTAGTTCCTCTAACACGCACCGAATCATCTATAGGTCTATCATAGTGTTTATTTTGTTCGTAAAAATCCCTATCTTGTAATTGTTCGTATCTAAATCCAATTCTACCCCATAGTGTTTTCTTCCACGCATCTTTAGCCTTTTGTTTTGTAGTAAAATAATCTTCCCATTCTAGTAAATCTAACATATCTTGGTTATAGACTTCAGGGTTAGTGTAGTCTTTATCACCATATTCCCTTGCTGCTAGAGTAGCCCAATTAAAAACGGCAATCCCACCTTCCCTTTGTTTCGGTTGTTCTATACTATCTACTAATTCTTCAGCTATTCGTTCTATATTAGAATTAGTATTCCCTGCGCTTTGGTCGAATGGATTATCCCTATTAACAATCGTATTAGATTTAGCCATATCACACACACGGCGTAATAGAACCGCTGTTTCACCTCCATTTTCTATTTCATTCCCATAATTATCATAGTCAGGTATTCGCCAACTTTGATGTAAATTATTTACTACATAACTAGAACTAGAACTATCATAACTTAAATTAAATTCTGGCGTCCCTATATAATATCCCTGCCTAGAGGGGTCATAATCCGCAGCGGTATTATTTAGACTTAAACAGGTGCCCGCTGTATCTTTGGGGGTAATCGCATAATAGGTTGGGCTAAAAAAATTCGGTTTATCATCGGCGGGGGCTTCATATGATTTTTGAGGTCTAATATATTGTAAGGGCATCTGGTCTCTACACGCTTTATAATTAAATCCACCATTTAAATTTGTAATCGTAGCCCCAAGCCCCTTGCCGTTATTAGGTTCGCCAACTGCGGCCGAGGCAGCCCATCCACCAGTAGAATTCGGGTAATTTTGGTATGGCGACCACACAGGGGTAGAATTATCCGCTGGGGGGTATTGGCCGACTGCTGGTGGGTTCATCTGGGGTTTATCTTGTAATTGCTGACTACATAGTAGGTTCATTCTAGTCTTTCTAATAGTATTTATTGTATTAGTATTTTTGTTAGGTGGGGTAATAAGGGTTTTACACATTTTATTAAAATGGTATGTATCGGTAAAAATCCCTGCTTTTTCATCTGGTAGTCGCCACTTTTTAGTCCTATAAATATGACCTACAGGTATATCATATTCACTAGTTCTATTTTCAGCCGCACATTGGTATTTTTCAATTAAAACTCCTCTTGGTATAGGTCTTGCTTTAGTCCCATAACAACCTCTAGTTAGTCCGTGAAAGCCTATAAATAGATTATTCGCATTATTTCCATTATGGAATATTCTTCTTTCATATTTAATAACCTCTTGGGTAAATGGTATAAATAAATATCCATTGAATTGTAAAAATTTAGTTGTTTGCGTAATCCCATTTGCGTCTTCCGTTCTAGCGTTCGTCCAACCGCTTTCTGGTTTGGTAGCCTTCCCACTAGAATTAAATTGGCTTTTATCAATAGCCTTCGCAAAAACAATCAGTCCGTCGTTTGGTGGGTCGCCCGCCACACTAGCGTTATGCGTCCCTGTATCATCTAACCATAGGGTAGATGGGCCCGCAGCGGCGTTAGTTCCATCCCAAGAAGCGGTATAAGAACTACAATAACTAAATTGAGGCACATTAAAAGGTCTAGATATATTATTTTTTTCTACCCATCCCCCTACAGTAGGTTTATAACCTTGAAAAAAGTTCGCCCCTATAACCGTTCCCAACCCATCGTCAGTTTGCTCCCCAGTTTCGTCAATTGCTTCAGGTAGAACTCTAATATAGGTTCTATTATTTCCTAACCCTGCTATATCTAGACTTTCCCTAGCACCTACTTTTCCTTGTATTTCTATAAGTTTTTCTTCGTAAGCGGATTTATTAAAATTCCCACTTTCTACATCTACTAATTTTCCATTTACTTGGTCGGTTATAAGTTGGGCTAATTCACTAATCCCATAAGTCCCTTTAGGTATAAATATAGTAGAAGTTCCTACTCGAGGCACAAAATAGGTTGATGTAGTTGGGTCATAAGGTAATGTAGGGTCTTCACTTTGGTCTATATCATCGGCGAACAATTCTACATTATTTACTACTTTTTTACCCCAAGTTTTAGTAGTCATAGCCATCATAGGTGTTTCACTCAATCCTACTCGTCTATAGTCCTGTAGTAGTGTTTCCCCATATTGGGTTATTCCTCGAGTATCCCCAAAATTATTTGGATAAAAGTGGTTGCCGCTACTTCCTGGTAAAGCCCCGCCTGGCCCACCTCGGGCTTTAGTATTATCGTATCTTGGGACATCGTTTCCACCCTGCCTAAATTTTTTACCTAATCCCGCATAAACCCCATCATTAACGGTATTTGTATCGGCATCACTACAAAATTTATTATCTGGATTTAGATGTTCCCCTCTAGTAGAATTATAAATATTAGTATATGTAGAACCCGAACTAGGCACTACTGGGGTTTGGGCTGCGGGTCTCCAACATTCATTATCACTTTTATAATAATGGTAGGCCATTTCTTCTTTTATATCTTCGTCTATAATTATAGAACCTCCACCCAATCCCCTTTTATTAATTAGAGCGTTTTGGATAGATATTTGAGTGCCTGGCGGTAGAACCATCGCTTCATCACCTATTTTGTATTCCCATTCATTCGTATTAGCTTCACTTTTTTTAGAATTTTGCCTATTACAGTCTAGATAGACTATTTGCGTCGTATCAGTCATTATAATATGGATAGATAATAATTCTAAATTATTTTATAAACTATTATATATGGATAAAAAATCAAAACCGCTATATAAACCTGTTAAATCTACAAAGCAGGGTAAAAAAATGATGGTGTATGTAAAGGGTAAAAATGGTAATCCAAAATTAATTCATTTCGGCGATAGTAATTATAAACATAACTATAGTGCCGCCGCTAGAAAATCCTATTGCGCTCGGTCAGGTGGTATTCGTAATAAAGAAGGTAAATTGCCCGATAAAAACTCGGCTAACTACTGGGCTAGAAAAGTGTTATGGAAGTGTTAGGTGCCTTTACTACTAAAATCTTTTTCTTCTTCTTCTTCTTCTTCTTTATCACTACTTTCGTCCCCTTCTTTTTTATTTTTCATATGTTCTTCTTTACTCCAAATTAAATCACTATGATTTCGTCTGGCTTCTAAATGTTCTACGGATAGATATAGAAAATCGTGGGGTTCTTTTCTAGATTTAGAATAAATTTCCATAAACTCTTTAGTTCCACCTCCAAAATAACTTAAATCTTCGCTCATTTTTTTTACTTCGCTTTCAGGGAATTCGCCTAAAATATAGTAGCCCGAAGCATTAGACCGTAAAATCCCATTAAAATATTTCCAATATTGCGAAGCAATTGCGATTGCGATTCGGCCTTCTTCTTTTTCATTCCCAATATGGCGGTAGTGCGAAACCAATTCACTAATTTTATCTACTTTACCAGTTCTTTTAAAATTTACATTCCCTATAATATCATCAAAAATAATTAGGTATTTACCAGTTTCTTCGTCTTCTTCTATCATTTTTAGTATTTCGTCCATTAGAGCATCACTATATTCATTAAAAACAAAATCAAAATCTTCTATCATATATTTATTTACAGCGTCATTATGGGCGGTTGTAGATATTAAAATTTTTACTTTATAGTCTTTAGCAAAGAACCTTTTAGACATATATAGACTATTGAGTAATGTAGATTTTCCAGCTTTTACTCTACCTATAATTAGATGTAGATGGGTAGAATTAGATAGGGGGTATTTATTATCGCCTTCGTTTAGCCTTTTTTTATCTATCTTTACAGGGTAGATTTCTAAATCTTCGTGTTTTCCAATATTTTTAGTAGTTTTTTCCATAATTTTATTATATTATATTATTATATATTATTATGAGTTATTTAGACCAACTACAAGGATTTAGCGATACACTCAACCAACAACATTCCCAGATGAGCGCCGCTCTAGACCAAGGTAAGCAAGAACTACAAGCCCAGTTTAACGAAAAATTCCAAGGCACTATTAGTCAGTTAGAACAGACTGGAGGTATTTTAATGGGAGCTAATGCGGGTCTAAAGGGTATAGGTAAAGCAATTAAAATGGGCGGAGCATATAGAGACGCTCAAGCCGCTAAATCGGCAGCAGCACCTACAGAGGGAGGCGCCGATGCCGCAACAAAGGCCAGCGATATAGGCAATATTAAATCTACCGACCCAGTTGCCGATAGTTCATATCCAACAGCATCGGCAGAAGAACAGGCACGCATAGCCGCAGAACCAGCATCAGCAGCAACAGAGGGCGGCGCCGAAGCATCATCTACAGCAGCAGCGACAACTACAGAAGCATCTACAACAGCAGCAACAGCCGCAGAACCAGCAGCAGTAGCCACCGCAGAGGCGTCGGCGCCTGTATGGGGTGCCTTCCCTACAGCAGCAACTACAGAAGCATCTACAACAGCAGCATCAGCCGCAGAACCAGCAGCGACGGCAGCATCTACAGGTTTTAGGTCGCAACTCGGCGACGCCGCCAACGCTACATCAGGTCTAACATCAACAGAAGCATCTACAACAGCAGCAACAGCCGCAGGCGATACAGGAGCAAAAGAGGCCACTACAGCAGCACTCGATTCAGGAGCCCAGAGAGCAGCAGGTCTAGCAACTAAAACAGGTGTAGAAGGGGGGGCAGATGCGCTAGTAGAGGGAGCTAATGCGGCCAAAACGGCGGCCACTACAGGCCTCGACGCCGCTACAGGCGCCGCTAAAAGTATAGGAACGGATGTAGCAGAAAAAACCGCCGCTACAACTTTCGGTGAGTTGGCGGGGATGATGGGGACAGGTATGGCGGTTCTTGGGCCTGTTGCGGATTTAGTTGGTGTAGGATTTTTGATTGACGGTCTAATAAAGGACACTACTAGTCATCCAGCGGCAGCCCAAGTAGCAGGTGTAGCATCTAAAATCGGTATGTCGAGTTCGGCAGCAACTACCGATACAGGTGGAGGTGTGGGGGCTGTTTAACCCATTTTTGAATATTCCCTAGAACCTATAAAATTTAATTTAATTAAAAAAAAAGTTGATTTTATATTTTCCGTTCTACATAAATATCAAAACAGTCAAAATGAGCGTCGCAGCATTCAAAAGCCAACAAAAGCAACTAGTAGAAGAAGAAGAAGAACATAGAAAAGGTCTAGAATATGGACTAGAATTAGTAGAGATGAAAATAATGTATGAGATGAGTAAAACTCTACCTAATCTAGAAATAGTAGGTGTAAGTCAAAAAGTAAAGGATTGGCCCTACACCGAAAAAAGTTATAGAACAAAGAAAAAAGGTCTAAAAGATGCGATAAAACACTCAAAATGTAAGCAAAAGTTTTTAACCTATGCCTACAGATTAGAAATAGATAATTGTATAAAATATCATAAAAAACTAATGAACTATGAAGTAGATATTATAGAAGAATGTAATAAGGGAAAAACTAGGGTTATAACTACCGATATGACTATGGAAACTATTAATAAAAAAACAGGAGAAACGGAAGTTCTTTTAGAGGCCTCTACAGAATTAAAAAAAGCATTTGAATATAGAGTAAAAGTTATAGATTTTGTTAATAGACAGTAGAGGCGATATAATCCATTGTAAATGGAGTAGATAAATTATATATATTTTTTTTATTTTTTTTTTTTTTTGCGTTGAATGCGTATGATTTTGGGTATAGAACTTTGAATTTAATTGAATTAAAAATAAATTTGATTTTGATTTAAAAATATATTAAGTAATTAATTAAAGCATAACAAGATGACTACAATTATGAAAAACACCGATGCGAAGAAGATGTATAAAACTATGGGATATAATGTAAAAGTAGGAGAGATGAGAGAAATGGAAGATGTATTAGTTGATGAGGTTATAAATGAGTTGATGAATGAGGAGATGATGAAGGAGTTTGTAGAGGAGCAAGACCTAGTCCCTAAAACTAAAGTTGTAGTTGAAAAGGATAAATATATTTATAAAGGTAATGATATGATGGAAGATAATTCGGTTGATAATTTGATTATGAGAGGAAGAACTAAATTTATTAAACACCCTCTAACTCTAAAAGCGAATGGAAGTAAAGGAAGGCCTCAATATCCACATAGCGACGATGAAAATAGCCCGTATTATAAAGACCCTGAAAAATGGACTAACTGGTCTATCCATAAAATTAGAACTCAAGAAGAATATTGTAGGACTACAAAAAAGGATAGGAGTTCTAATGCCTTTTCGGTAGATATGGGTAATGATAATCCCTACTTTGTTATAGACACCGATGATAAAGAAACCGATGATATGGTAATGAAACACTACGGACATCTACCCTATACAGAAAGTTTTTCGGGTAAAGGAAGACATTATTGGGCTAAAAAACACCCTGACGATGTAGGTAAATATGTAAGGCAGACTAAAGTAAAAGGAAAATTGGATATTCTATATAGTGGAAACACCTATGAACGCCGTATTGATGAAGAAGGGAATGCTATAATAGTAAAAAATTGGGACGGTTCTACACCTATCCCTGTTGTAAAGATGAGCGATTTAGAAAAGAAATTAGAATTTAAAATGCCTTCTTCTTCGCAGACCGCAGAACAGAGAAAAAGAACTAATATAGCTAAAAATAAAGAACTAACAGAATTCCACGGTTCTAATAATCAAGTTTGGGGTAGTCCAAGAATGCTAATTGAGAAAGAACTGGCTATGAAGATATTATCGGGTCTATACACTCAAGAGTTCGCCGATAAATATGATTTTAAGATGTGGAAGACTACTGTATTAGCGTGGTTCTTTCAAGTCCCTAATGATATTGAAGAAGAAGACTATTTTAATAAACTACAAAGATTTACAGAAAAAATCTATAGTAAATGTAATGCTACTAAAACTGTAGAAGAATGGAAGAATGAAAATGTAAGTATGTGGAAATGGTGTGGAGAGAACTGTAATAAACCTGAAACCGATTATTATAAATCTACACTTTGGAAACTACTACATCTATACAACCCTACAAAATGGAAAGAACTATCTATACACGATACAGGGAGCGTAGTAAGTAATGCCGTTTTAAACACCATAGGAGATTATCATAAGTTAAAGGAGATTTTTGAACTGTGGAACTATGAATTAGTAGGACAGACTAACGCTAATTTTGTAGAAGAAGATAAGGCTTTGAATAACAGTCAAGATAGAAATATGGCTCAATTGAAAGACCATTATAGAGATGTTTATTATTTAGATGAAGTAGAAGATAAGGAAGGTAATAAGAAGATGAAAACCTTTCCATTTATTAAAAGATGGCTTTACGATACTACACGAAGACAATATAGAATTAGAGATTTTCTACCTACAGGGATAGAAGAAACCCTAGATTGTGAGGTAATGAATAGGTTAAGACTAAAGGATTGTGTTAAAAACAATTTTGAAGGATTGAAGGCTGATGATATGAATAGAAATATGGAAATTAGAGAAAAGATTGAAGAAATGAAAGCAAAAGCAGCCGAAGAATATGGCGACCCCTACCACGATATTAGTAAAATTCTACAACATATCTATTATCTATCAGGAGGTAATTGTAAGGAGGCCTATGGTTATTTATTGAAATGGATAGCCCATAGGGTAAGGTTTTGTGGTATTCAACCTAAAGTTGCCTGTGTATTTAAATCCGTTCAGGGTGTAGGTAAAGATATGTTCTTTGCGTGGCTAGGTAATGAAATTATTGGAGCAGAGTATTATTTAAACACCGATGATTATCAAAAAATTTTCGGCCAATTTAATAGTGTATTGATGGGTAAGTTGCTACTAGCGTTGAATGAAAGTAGTTATGGCGACACTAAAAAATTTGAAAATGCTATGAAAACCCTAATAACTGACCCTAAAAGGACAGGAGAGAAAAAATATAAAGATAGTGAAGATATGAGGATGTGTGCGGGCCTAATTCTATTTACTAATAAAGAATATGTGATGAACTTTCAACTCGGTAATAGACGCTTCCAGTTCTTTCTATGTGAAGATAAACATTTAAATCATCATAGTTATTTTGATGAACTACAAGAAGAAATGAGTAATGAATATTGTAAGGCTTTGTTTGTAGATTATCTATACACTCAAGTTGAAGTGAATGCTACATTTGATTTTAAAAATGCTAGAGTAATGAATGACTATCAAAGAAACCTATTGCGTAGAGGAGAACCCCTAATCAATAAATTTATTCGGTGGATTGTTAGATGTTGGGATGAAAATGAAACCAGATGCGATACTAGTAATTGTTTTAAAGGTATGTATGTAGCAGGTTGGTATGAACTATATAAACAATTTATTAAAGATAACGGAGGCCAAGAAGGTAATGGGACAAAATCCCTATCTAACTTCCAACAAGATTTTATAGTCAATCAACAACTAAAGAAAACCGATGACCCTGAAGATTTGAAGAACTACGCTAAAATTATTCTATCGGTAAGAGGACATAAGAGTTGTAAATATAAATTAGATGGTAATAGAACCGCTAGTTATTTATCTATGATTGATGATAAAATGGGTTATTATGATAAAGAAGATAAACCTACCTATGAAGCAATTAGAAGTGAGAACCCTATGTTCTTTTTGGATAGTGATGATGAAGGACACGGCCTAGGTGATTAATTTTCAAAGTTTTTAATGTAAAACCCTACGCAATCAACGCAAAAAAAAATATATTTAAAAAATAATTTTACTTCTTTTAATCCAAAATGTTGGATTTTCCCTAACCTTTTTTCTATATTCCCGCATATAGAGCATTCTATTATATTGTATAATTGTTTGCGTCATTATAGTTATTGTAGAAAAAAAATCTATAAATAAAATGTAGGAGTGTTATATAATGAAATATATTTACACTAGAAAAATTATTAGTAATGAGGATTATAATGAAATAGAAGAAGGTTCTATTATTTACACGGTGTTTTTGCCTTTGAATTTTTCAATATGGAATTATGAAAAAATAAAAAATAAAAAATTAATTATAAAAAGGATTGAAGACACTTTTTTCTATGATAATAATGACGGCGCACTACTACCTATAATCCAAAAGTATAAAATAGCTGTGCCTAGTTATAATAGATTGAAGTTTTTTGGAGAAACAACCTATAAATATTTAATGCTAAACAATATAAATCCAGAAGATATAGTAATTTTTGTATCGACAGAGAAGGATTTAGAAGAATATAGTGAAATCTATAATAATGTAGTTCTAGTTCCAGAAAATTATAAGGGTATAGGGGCAGTAAGAAACTATATATTGAATATATGGGCTGAAGACGGTAGTGATTTGGTAATGATGGATGATGATATTAAATATATTAAGAATATCAAAGGTGAGATGGTATTAGACTTTAAGGATTTTGTAGAGGACTTTTTTATGAGATTATTGGCGGCGGATTTATATTTTGGAGGGATGTGTTTATGTTCTAACACTTTTTTTATGAAGGATAATTATTCTACTAATTTACGGTATATAAGTGGGGCAACCCAATTTTACAGGGTAGATAGGAGTAGAGAGGCAATATTTACACCCTATCGCCATTTTGAGGATTATTATAGTAATTTGCGACATTTTAAAAGAGATGGCGGTATATTGCGATGTAATTTTATGGCGCCTATAACCAAGAACTATAACCCTATAGGAGGTATATGTGAAAATATGGGTGGATTAGAAGAAAGACTGAAAGAGGCAGAAAAAAATGCCGATGAGATTATTATTGAATTCCCAAAATGGGTAAGTAAGTATAAGAAAAAGAAAAGTAGTAGAGGCCCAGAATGCTATAATTTAAGATTAAATCATAGAGCAAAAATCTAGTCTATTATTATATGGTATTTACTGGCGATTGGGAGACAGATTTAGGTATTTTAGAGGAGTATATGAAAACTGTAGAATATAAGACGCCTACATCTAGAATGACTAAATTTAAAATTCCGCAGAAGATAGGAGGTTCTATTCTATATGGTTGGACTTGGCGTAGTTATATAAGCCCAACTAAAAATAGAGAGTATGATGAAACTAAAAATAGGTATAAAACTACTATTATGACTAACAGGCCTGAATTATGGAGTGTATTTACTGAATTTAGAGATTTTTATTTTCCAGATTTTATTTTTACAGGCGTCCAATTAAATAAGAACTACAGAATTCTACCGCATAAGGACGGAGCCAATATAGGTAAGTCATATTTAGTAAGTATGGGTAATTATGAAAATGGAGGCAAGGTAATTGTAGATAGAGGTTATAAAATGGATATGTATGACGGACGCAAAGCACCTATAACCTTTAACGGTTCTAAATTCTATCATTGGACCCAAAATTGGGAGAAAGGTGATAGGTATTCTATAGTTTTCTTTAATGATGAAAAAGAATAGAGCCATTTTTGAATATCCCTAGAGAAACTATAAAACGGATTTAAAGCAAAAAAAAATTGAATTGTTGAAATCCGTTTATGTGAATTAACAATTGAAACAACAGCAACCTACAAAACGGAAATCCCTAGAGACTATAAACAGAAAAACAGGAAAAAAAAATTTGATTTAATTGAATTAATTAAAAATTTGATTATCAAAAAACAACCTAAAAAAACAACAACAAAACAAAACAAGATGAGTTTGACCCAAGAACAAGAAGAGTTAGCGAGGGTAGGGGGGGTAAGTGCGATGATAAGACGAGATGTTATTATAAATGAAAAATTACAGGTGTTTTTAGAAAAAATGGAGGAATTAAAAACCCATATTAGAAAATCTAAAACTATAAATCAAAGAACTATAGATTTGACTAATGATATTATGTTCGGTCAAAGTGAAATAGATGACTACAACACCTCTAAAAATTCTATTACAAAAAAAATATTTGATATTCTAGCAGAAAAAGTAGATTATAGCCCTTTCGCCGATTCATCAATTACCAAACTATATAACGCTACGAAAGAAGTGTATGAAAAAATGGATAAATATGAATATAGAGTAAATGAATATGTAGAGATTATAACCAGAAAAGTAGAGAGAAGACACCGAACAGAGGAAATGGATAATCAGTTTATTAAACTGTTTGATGCCTCTTTAGATGATGAAAATGAATATATTATAGGAGTAGGTTATGATGACCCCTATATAACGGAGGAAGAAAGGGATGACCCCCCGTTGATGTATTTAGATAAAAACACCATCCATTTAAGTATGAGGAATATGATTAAGTTGAATTTACAATTAACTACGGCAGTAGATAGGATTGAAGGATTTGCCGAAACAGTAGAAGAAGCGATACAAAAAGAAGAAGAAGCACGAGCAGAAATCGGTTATTCTATTGACCTAAAAAAAAGTTGGACTATGAGCCGTGAATTAGACGGAAATATAATTGAAATAGATGCTAGGGAGGTAAAGGTAAAAGGTATAACCTATATGATAGATAATAAAGGAAACTATTATTTTGATGAAGGGTTTAATAGGATTGAAGAAAAAGACTGGTTAGAGGTAAAAAATCCGTGTAGGAATAACTACCTCTATGATAATGATATAACAGTAGGAAGATATGAAGAAGAAAGATATAGGCGTTCTTGGTAATATATTATATGTTATATATTATAGATATGCCTACTGTTATGTGTATGGATAATTTAGATGAGATAGAAGATATGTGTTATTGGAATTTGAGTTTTGGTGTGCCTATAAAAGAAACTTTAGCAAGTATTAACAGATTAGATTTATTAGATTTTTTTTTACCTGACCCATTTTTGGAAATCCCTAGAGAAACTATAAATGGAAAAACAGGAAAAAAAAATTGAATTGTTGAAATCCGTTTATGTAAATTAACAATTGAAACAACAACGGCCCACAAAACAGACATCCCTAGAGACTATAAAACGGATTTAAGCAAAAAAAAATTTGATTTACAAAAACAATCTACAAAAACAACAACAAAACAAAACAAGATGACTACTACCCAACCCAAGAAGAAACTAATTATTAAAAAGAAGAAACTAATTATTAAACCCAATAAGAAACTATTTTTGGATAAGCATAAGAAAAAAAATAGTGAAGTTATGGCGGAACTACTCCGTGAGCGTAAGGGGTATAGGAAAATAGGGCCCATCAAAATTGTATTAAATGGCGCTACTATCGCTGACCGTGTAGTAGTTAAATATTACTACATTAGTGAGATTTTGAAAGATTAGTTTATCTATTTATATAATTACAGTAGATTAGTTTTTTTCTTTACTAAATTTTGTTTATAGATGCCCTGACCCATTTTTGAAATCCCTAGAGAACCCATAAAACGGATTTTAAGCAAAAAAAAATTGAATTTACAAAATCCGTTTATGTAAATTAACAATTGAAACAACAAGGACCTACAAAACAGAAATCCCTATTGAACCCATAAACAGAAAAACAGGAAAAAAAAATTTGATTTTACAAAAACAATCTACAAAACAACAAAAACAAGCAAGATGGAAGGAATGATGAAACTGCGTTTTGAAGACTTTGAAGAAGGCGGAACTGATAGTAAATTGGTCGATATGGTTATTGAAATGAGTAAGGATAAAGAGTTGATGGTTTATTCTACGGAAACCCCTGATGAGCCTGTTTTTGAGGTCATTATCCGTGATGAAATGACGGAGGAAGACTTTACAGAAGCTATACAAGATGCGTGCCTAGAGTTTATGAAGTTTATTGTAAAACCTACAAAAGAAGAAGTGATTGAGGGTGAGATGATTTTGTTGAAACCTGAAACAACAGAAGAAAAGATTGAGAGAATTGAGAGAGAGGTTGTAAATTTGCTACAGAGTGAGGATAAGAAAAGTGTTGAGAGATTTGAAAAAATCCAAAAAGGTATGAGTGAAGTGAGGAAGTTGATGAAACTGTTGAAGTAAATAGGTATAAGTTATATATATATATAATCTATTATAAATAGAATTAGTTTTTTTTTATTTTTTTTTTTTTTTGCGTTGAATGCGTAGGTTTTTAATGAAAAAACTTTGAAATAGAGTAGAGGCGATGCCCTGACCCATTTTTGGAAATTCCCTAGAGAAATCTATAAACGGATTTTAAGCAAAAAAAAATTGAATTTACAAAATCCGTTTATGTGAATTAACAATTGAAACAACAAGGACCTACAAAACGGAAATCCCAGTGAGCCTATAAACAGAAAATCAGGAAAAAAAAATTTGATTTTACAAAATCCCTTTTGTGATTAACAATTTAAAACAACAACAACAACCTACAAAACGGAAATCCCCTAGAGCCTATAAACAGAAAAACAGGAAAAAAAAATTTGATTATCAAAAAACAA
>Ga0181388_1000076_pt1 | contig 29556 bp, 53 predicted proteins | sample 11SPOviralmetaG_FD_130120 | JGI IMG/M metagenome (GOLD analysis project Ga0181388, IMG submission 130120) | Marine viral communities from the oligotrophic San Pedro Time Series (SPOT) site, San Pedro Channel, CA, USA - 11 SPOT_SRF_2010-05-17 | ecosystem: Environmental > Aquatic > Marine > Strait...
TATAATACTCAGGGTATTCAAATGGTTTATACGGTATTCTTTTGTCAAATAATCCCATTATTATTTTTGTATTTCTAAGCACAAATCTACAAAAGGTAGATAAAGTACGTGTTGCACAAATTCTTTTTCTGGATAAGATCTTAATCCTATCAGTATTCCAGGGTATAACCCTATACTTAAATTCCAATTAGGTATATTCATTTCCCTTGTCCTTTATAACGTTTAACATAATTTTTGGAAGATTTTATTTTAGACGTCTTAGTTTTTGCATGAACGCCTGGTCTTCTTACTTTTGATTTTTTTAAATAATTTGATAATATTATTTTAGCCATAACATTTTATATTGTACTTTTCATGTAATTGTACTAATTCATTATATTTTAAGTATCCTCTGCTTTCTATCGTCCATTTAATCCACTTTTCAATTTGACGATTAGCGTAATGTTTTCTCGCTACTTCCCTCGAGTCTCCTTTATTATATCTATTACCCTGTCGCATTCTTTTTGATTTTGTGGTTTAAATAAAACATAATCAGGAAATTGTTCAGAAACTAAACGTTTAAATAATTTCCATCTAATTGGAAAAGATTCATTAGCCCTGCCTTTTGTTTCAATAATAAAATCATCTCCTATAAAGTCTGGTGTATATTTTATAGGTAATATTCTTTTACCACCTCTATTGATAAAATCTCCTTTCCCATTAGCCTGTTTTTCATAAGACTCATTTGCTAAATGAAAACCATTTATAAGAACAAAAGTCTCTCCTTCATATTTTGCTTTTATTTTTGCTTTTTTAAGAGCCATATGCATATATCTTTCTAACCCCGATGCAAAATTAATTCCGTCGTAAGTTATCTTTTTTGATTGTACTGGTCCTCTTTTCTTTTTATATTTCCTTCGCATCTCTTATATAAAGCTCTTCAATTTCTTCACGTAATACAGATCGTGCTTTTTCAATATAGTTAACAGCATCCATTAATTCTTCTTGGATATGTTTAAGCCATGTATCTAAAGACTGATCGTCATCTTCAAGAGTAACTCCGTATTTTTCAAAGCCAACATCAGATCGTGATTTAATTTTATTAATTACTTGTTCAATTATTCTATCTCTCATAATGTGTCTTTTACAAATGTTCCATCTATCATTCTGCCAGTTCTATTAGATATTTCATCATAAGCAGACTGAATACAGCTTTCAACGTCGTATCCGACCAGTTTTGAGAGATTAGTAAGAACAACAATACTATCACCAATAGCGTCAATAATACCATCTTTATCATCTTCAAGTAATGCTTTGGCAAGTTCTCCTGTTTCTTCATATAATTTAATTAATTGTGTTTTAGGGTCACCTTTATCATATATACCGCGCTCCTCGGCCCAGCTTCTAATGAGGTCAAATATTTCAACCTTGCTATATGTAGGTTTTGATAAAAAAGCTTCATAATAAGCTTTATTATAGATAAAACAGCGATCATTATTGTACATAGATGGCTTAGCATTTGCTACTAGCCATTTTTTTGTTTCTTCATTTATTTCAAATTCGCCAAGACTTGTTTTCCATTTAAATTTTTCATTTTGATTTAAAACTTGTAATAAGTCTTTACGCTCGCAATCAAATGTTGACGTTTGCTCCGTGGGATTAACTTTCATTGATTTAATTTTTATTAAATTAGTATATAATTGTCTATCAATTTTATATCCATAAAATTTCTGCAATTTTCTTTCCATTAAGGCCGCTTTATCTACATCTCTAGACGAAAATAAAACTTCGTATTCATCTTTTTTATATCCCTGTTCGTGTTCAACGCGTTTATTTAAATTACACGTCATTCCAATTTTTTGATTAGGAATATGATAAATATAATAATTTTTTTTAATCATAAATTTTATCATATTTAGCTACAACATATATATACTCATCGCTTTCAGCCATCCCAAAGCCAACTTCAGTACAACTATAACATAATTGTTGGTAATATTCAGGAGTGTTATTAGCTTCAAACCAAGCTACTGCTGCATCTAAATAATAATTTCTTGAATTCATTATATCATTTTTAGGTAATCTATATAATGATTCTCCATATATATCAGAAGATAAAATCAACTCATCTTCAATAGCAATATGATTAGCCCAAGCCTGGGCTTGTTTTTTAAGCTGTCTATTAGTAGATAGCTCTTGCATATTGTAATAGCTTCTTACGCTGTTTTGAAACTTTACGGCTCTTCCGTATTGCGCATTAATAAATAAAGGTAAAAATAGTAAAAGTAAATTTAATTTTTTCATGTCGATAATTTTGCTTTAATTGGTTTGTGATATTTATAATTATTTAACTCAATCATATTCTTTGTAGGAATATGAATAAAATTACCAGCACCTTCTCTAAGGTTTAACCCAAAGGACATTTTTAGTTGCGGTAATTCAAATGTAGACCTTTCCAGCTGAATTTTAGCTGCTTCAAGGTGATTATTATATAAATGACAATCTCCAAGACTACATATTAATTCTCCGGGCTTATACCCGTTTCCTTTTGCTAACATTTCTAATAATAAGCCGTACATGACTATATCGTAAGGTAGGCCAAGAAATATATCAGCAGATCTTTGCTGCCACATCAAACTCATTTCGCCATTATTAATATACACTTGTAAACCGTAATGGCAAGGAGGAAGTACCATATCCATAAGCTCAGCAGGATTCCACGCATTAATAAGAATTCTACGTGAGGTGGGATTTTTTTTAATTTCTTTAAGGAGTTCATATAACTGATCAACCCCACCAAAATTACGCCACTGCTTACCATATACAGGACCCAGGGTGCCATCGGTTCGACCTGATCTATTATAATCATCATCCCAATATCTAACATCGTTGGAATGTAAATAAGCAAGATCAGTTTTACCGGATAGTATCCATAATAATTCTGTGACGGCTTTATCAAAATATATTTTTTTACTAGTTAATATTGGAAATCCCAATGCCATATCATGTCTAAGCATTCTTCCGAAGACAGCACGCGTCCCTGTGCCTGTTCTATCTGGCTTTTCAGCTCCGCCATAGAGTACTCCTGATAATAATCCTCTGTATTCATCTTCTATATTTATCATAATAATATTTACAAAATTTATAATATTCTACCCAAATCGTGTTTTTATCGTATATATGTGGAGCTATTTTAGGCTTTTCACCTTTTTTATATGGCCCTACATTAATTCCTATCCTCCACTTATTAGGTTCACCGTTAATACCTAAAGGAGAGATCCTAAAATTATTTGTAATACAAAATAGTCTTGCTTCATATTCTTCAGGTGTGGGGTGATAAAGAGGCATCCACGTATTTTTCTTTTTACTTTTTAGCCCACTTCCCATGGCATCTTGTCATCAATTACTGTTTCGTGATGTGGAATAAAACATCCCGACTTTGGTTCCCATTTAAAGTGAGCTTCAGCACCATTTTCGCCTAAGTTTTGGAATTTGACCTTAAGTACTTTTGCTTTAACTGTCCTATTTTCATAGTCACGATGCACAAGCAGGCCATGATAGCTAGCATCATACCATTCGCCACCACCTTTAATGTTGTACATAGTTGGTTCTTCAATTTTTCCATTAGCGTCTTTGTACATTTTAGTAGGGTGGGCAACTATTATAACTAAAACATCATACTTTTTAGCAAATATTTCAATTTTAGTTAGGTATTCCATTGTATAGCGGTTTACGTCTTCTGTTTTAGCATCAACATCTCTTACTTTATTAAATGGGTCAATAACTAAGCATTTAATACCTTTTCTTTTAACCAGTTCAGCACCTTTCTTTAAAACTGATTCTAAAGTATAGCGCTCCATGTCTATAAAAAAGAAATTGTCATTAACATGCCCAGCTATTGATTGCCATTTTTCCCCACCAATGTCGGATTTGCGTGGCATATCTTGCCAAACCTTTCGCATTAGCTTGTGGGCGTGTAAAAATGTTGGTGCATTTTCTGGTGATGCAAATGCTGTTTTCCATCCATAATTTGCATTATAGCCAACTATCATTTGATCAACAAAATCAGACTTACCAGAAGAAGGTATGCCAGTAACAGTAATAAACTGCCCGGTATAAGTTGAAAAAATTTCATCAAAATTAGGCAAGCCAACTTGAAAGCCTTTTTTAAATCCATTTTCAACAAAATCAGTAATTTCTCCTTCAATGTCCCTGAGGGTTGTGACGTTTTCAAGTGGAACCGGTTTTGCTTTGGTAATACACTGCGCCAGTTTTTCTTTTCCATATTTTAATAAATACTCGTTTGCATCTTTACAATCTTCAAAGTCTACTATATAACACACCTCAGCACCTAATCTTCTTATAAGCTCAGCTTTTAAAGCTAATCCAGGTTCATCTTGATCAACTGCTATAATTATTTTTTCTTTATCTGTAAAATAATCAATACAATTGTCTAAGTAGTCTAAGTTGTTAGAATTTAACGTGGCTCCATTAGGTACAGATACCACATTATGGATGCCGCTTTCATATAAACCACAAACATCCATTTCACCTTCCACAATAATACAATACTCATAACCGACAATATTGTCAATGTTATAAAATATTTTTTCTGCTCCTTTATACAGCTTAAAATTTTTTCTAGCATCTCTATATTTTATGTTAATTAATTCGTTTCCTGCGTAGTAATTAAAATGTATAGCATTTTCTTGTTTACCTGTTTGCGGCATATATTCAGGCCCTTCAGATATTTTTAAAGAATCTAAAGTAGCCTGAGATATACCACGTTCGTTAAACCATTTAGTTATCTTGCTTCCTAAGATCCTCTTCTTAATTTCTGGTTTAACATAAACTTTGTCCGCATTACCTTTCCTTTTATAGGAATGTAATTGAAAAGTCGAATTACAGTTATGACAAGTACCAAGACCCCGTTCCCAATCATAAGATGCACATTTGCGTTTCTTATTTTCAGGTCTTCTATCAGATGAACAAAGAGGACATGTGCCCTCTTTCTTTCCCACCTGCAGATCATATTGATTGAATGAATCAATCAAAAAACCATTGATCTCCGTATTGTTTATATCCATATTAAAATGGTAAATCGTCTTCTACTTCTTTTGCTGGTGCCGATGTAGTTGGTAAGGGTTGACCATCTCTAGGTGGAGGAGAGGGAAAATCACCATTAGTCCATGCAACTTGTACATTCCCTAAATATGTTTTTTCCATTTTAGCATCTCTTTCATCTTTAGTTTGAGATACAATTACCGGACCTTGATTTCCGAACTGGTCAACTTCATCGTTGATTGTTATTGTAACAGGTAGATATTTACCTTTTTTACCCTCAATAATTTTATCTTTAGGTATGTTACTTAAATTAATGCTTGTTTTAATAATTCCTGCCATTGTTATAAAGTTTGATTAATAAAATAGTTTTCTGGTTTAAAATTTTCTGTATTATAAAATAATTCATAAACATCAATTGCTTTTTGTACTTTTTCAGAGCCCGTTTGATAAAATTTATCGGACACATCATATAAAGCTAATTGGTGAGTGTTTTTATCCACGACAATAAATAAAAAATCGTAATTAAACAATTTGTTATAAATATATGCTTGGCTGTCGTAATTGTAACGCTTTGCACTATATCTAAAACTTTGTATATCGTTTGTAGTTTTTAAATCAATAATTAATTTTTCATCGTGGTTTACTATATCCGCTTTTCCTTTCCACATATTGTTTTCTATTTCAACAATACCTGGAACTTCATACTCAACATTACCGGTAATTAATTTACTTATAACTTCGTTGTTAAGCATTTTGTCTCGCATTATTTCTATTTGATCAACTTCATGTTGCAATAAACATAACTCACCGCCCGATATTTCTTTATATATTTTTGTGTTACGGGTAGAGGCTTCTATAACTTTATATTTTTTAAGCTTGTCAGGCTCAAGAATACAAGTGTGAAAATATCCTCCTACTAAAAAAGCGGGTGAAGGTTTACTGGGTTTTTTAAAGTCGAGCGGATTTGAAAGTAATACGGAAATATCTGAGTTGCTTAAAAATTGTTTACCATAATCACCATAATAATGGTTATCATCTCTTAGCTTTTCAATTATCTCATTTTGGCCCATGTACTTTTAGTGTTAGCATGTCATCATTTGACACATCATATTTAGTTAATATTGCTTTTAATGCTCCTCCTGATTCAACAAAACTAATTGCTTTAGTCCAGTTATCTGTTCCCTTAATTAATTTAGGCTTAGATGCGGATTTATCGTGCGTATTAGTTGCGTCAGAATCTTGAGTGTCGTCAATAAGTAATAAATTACCTAGCGCATACTTCTTTGCGTAGCTTGAAGCGCTACCAAATTGTTGAGGTACTTGCATACCTTTTTGATTCAAATCAACACCCACGATCGCATCGGCTGCTATAAAGTTTGCGCTGTCAGCGTCAAATATAGTAGCGGTAGCTTTAATAATAGGCGTAGGATTTGTTTCAATCAACTCTTCGTTAACTGTGAAATAGACTCCGTTTTTTTTGTTTACGGGTTTAAGTGCTTCAAGAATGTCTTCGGCAGATCGGAAGTTGTATTTGCCGAACGAATTAAAACGTGACTTTTTTGCTTTAAATTCGATTTGGATTAAACTTAATTTCTCATGAATAGTCATAATATATATATTACGTATTAATGGTTAAACTTATAGAAAATCAATAACTTGAGCTGGACTTACACTCTCGATTAACTTATTTATTGCGTCCCTTTTTATTTGTGATATTCTTACGTACGATGCTATACCTTTTATTTTTAATTTGTCGGCTATTTCTTTAGCGGACATCTTATCACAATCTAAGCCATAGCTCATTCGTAGTACATCATATTCTTTAATACTTAAATTAGATTCCATAATAGATAATAAATATTTATTCATTATATCAATATTATAACTTTTTGAATTATCTGCTATTTCATAAAATGTATTATTCTCACTATTTGTTTCATCTAAAGAATAAAAAATGCTATTAAAAAACATTTCAACAGTTTTTTTCTCTGACTCAGAGTTTTTACGCATATCATTTAGTTTGTGTTCAGGTATACGTATATTGCCTCTGTTTATATCAATAGCCCTTCTTATGGCTCCTTTAATTCTTTTACTTAGAAAACTATTAAGGGTTCTTTTAGGTTCAATAGAATCAGTTATTTGATTCCAATCAATTTTATCTACTGCTGCTATTAAACCAATAGTTCCTTCTTGAATTAAATCATTAATAGTCATAACTCCCGATGCTTGCTGCGAGGTAGAAAATTTACGTGCTATTGTTTCAACTAAACTCATATGAGATATAATTAAATCTTGTCTGTTGTCTCCTGTGTCAGGGATGTCACCATAACTTGCTAAATCGTTTTTAAATCTAACATAGTTTTGTATGTTATACTTCTTCATTTAATAACATTTTTTCTTGTTTAATTTCAGAAGTTATATTTCTATAGATTGTTCTAGTTGAAACGTTTAATAAACTTGCAATTTTTGATATAGTTATTTTTTTATTATCGTCGTTTATGCCTAGCATTGCTTCATATATATCTGGCGCCTCTGCTTTTTTCTTTCTACCAATTATACTGCCTACAATTTTTAATTTTTCAGTTGTTGTTAATCCTGAACTATCTTTAAATATAATCTTGCGTATTTTATTTTTAGGCGGTTTATCTAAATCTTTTTCAAACACTTCATCAACTAAATTAATTATACTCGTGTCATTAAGTTTTATTATTACAAAACCATTATCCTTATCAGCAAGATAGCGAGTTAATTCTAAAATATCATCATAATTAAGACTTTTATTTAAATACCAAAGAACAAGTACATGCCACTTAAAGGATCTATATGATGTAATTTTTGCTTTTGATCTAAACAGCTGGTAGCATTCATACGTGCCGTTTTCATAAAAGTTACCCCAACTAAATGTTTCAGAAGGGGTATCAGTTATTGGATCGCGTCGATACACAATACGTCTTCGATTAAAATACTCGAGTTTTCTATGCGACATTAGCTTGCTACTATTATTAAATTAATTTGCTATCGTCACATTTATAGCAATACAAAATTTAAATGTTTTCTGTATTGTTTCATTCTTGTTCCAATAGATTGAATTTCTTTTACTTTTTTATTTAATTCTTTACCTTTTAATTCAGAAATTTCTAAAGAATTTTTAGATAACTTAGTATGCAAATAAAATAGATGGTTTGATACTGCTGTTGCGTGTCTGCTTTTCCTGCTTTTTAGCTTTTTTAAAATCATTTGTTTTAGTTTTTATGTTAGCGTAATTAGTAGAAATAATTAAAATATTTTTATAATATCTATTACTGCTTCAGGGCTAAAGTATTTTAGTATACCGTTTATAGCAGCTTCTTGCACGTGTAAAGGCACCTCTGTGTTTATTAAGTACTCTTCATAGCCCCATCTTGGGCAATTAATTATAAGTGTACTCATTATAGTTTGTTTATCTTAATTTCTAAAAGCCTTATTTTATTTTTTATTATATCAGCTTTTTCATATTCTTCGTTTTCTACGTAGTTTTGTAGTATATTTTCAAGCTTATGTAGTTCATAGCCATAGTATTCGAGCTCTGATACATGTGCATTATTACCAAATTCATCTGAAATCATAAAGGTTTTAGTTTGATCTTCAAACGATTCTTGATGCTTAACTAATTTTGTAAATAGTAGCTCAGCTATTTTTTCTATTTCTTGTTCTGATAAGGCCATAGAGGTTATTATATTACTCATTTTTATTACTTATTTAATATATCCTTTATTTTTGGTTTGTATAAAACAATAGCTTCAGCAGCTTCAATAATATTGTGTATAGCAATACCATTAGGCATATCTACTTGCATATCAGCTAAGTTACCAATTTGGTAATCGTGTACAAAATTCCACATAGTATATTGTAAATCATCTAAATTATTTTTTGTAAGCGTATTCATATTTGTTTGCTTTTATAATGTGTTTATTAATAAATTTACCTATTGATTCTGAATATTTCATAGATAAAAAAGTATTTGTTGGTACACCAATATAGCTGTATTTTTTGCCATCATTAAACTTTAAATCTAATATTTCATTTTCATAATCATATTCGGCTTTACTGATAGCCATAGAATTTACGTGTACTGTTTCTTTGTTTACTTTAATCATTTGTTAATTTATTTAATTGTTCTTCTAATATTTCAACACGCTTTAAAATGCGTTCAAACGTCATATCAAAATCTTGAATGCGTCCAGGTGGTATGTATTGTTTATCTAATTTAGTAGATATTTTATCATATATATCATTCATATATGGGTCGTATTTAGCTTCAGTATCATATTTTTTTAAACCATTTATAACTGTAGCGTGATCACGATTCACTTGTTTACCTATAGCTGATAAGCTTGCATACCTGCAAAATTTACGGGCTAATTTAAAATATATAAACCTTGCTTGTGCTAATTCTCTTGTTCTTGTTTTCGACCCTAAATTATTTATACTAAGTTCATATTGAACTAAATTAAATACTTCTTGGGGTTTAATTATTTTCTTTTCTTTAATATCCATATATATTCGTGTTTACTTTGTAATTGTCCATAATTTATTGTGTACAAATTTTGTTTTGTATGTACGCTTTCCAGAAACAATAATGTTTTGATGTTTCATATACTCTTTAAAAGTAAATGGTGTACAATCACCATATTCTTTTTTTTCAGCTGCCCATTGCTGTGCGTTTTGTTTTCTTTTATTTTTTATATAATCTTTAAGTTCTTGTAGTGTCATGTGTTAATTTTTTAGCGGTATATGTTGCGTAAGGTTCTGATGGAACAAATCCATCATAAGCTTTTTCAATTAGTTTAGCCATTTCCATCCATACTTTTAAAGTGTTAATGTAACCCGTTATAGTATTATATTTTAGTTCAGGCCAAGCAACAGTATGTCTATTTTTAAAATGCATACGTATGTCTAGTCTATGACTTGCTATTTTAGCTATTAACATAGCTTCAATTCTGTCGTTAATTTCTTTTGTTGTCATAATATTTAATTTAATTTAGTGGACGTGGGAGGAGTTGAACCTCCGTTATAAATTGTTCATTATGGGCTCACTTCTGAACGAAGTTACATCGCCTCCCCAATTTATCTTACCCGTCACGCCCGTAGCCGAAGGCGCAGCACATTACCTGTCTTTTTAACTAGTATATATTGCTCGTCAGCATTCCTTCGGTGCCGTTAATAATGTAAAGACCTCACCGCCGGTTTTATTTACCCCTGCAGAGGTACGACGGTTTTTTGGTCTTACAACAAACACACACTGTTTGAAAAAAAGTTTATAGTTGTTGATTAAGTATATAATTAATTACTTGTTTTGGTGTGCCTGTCATTGAATGCGTTGCGCCGTCTTTATTTTTAAAAATTAATTCATAAAAATGTGGTCGGTGTATAGCAAACGGTGTGTCATATTTATTCCCTGCCATATTATTCTTCATTAGGGTTATAATTATCTTTCTCTGGATATTCCCATTTATCTCTTTGTCTGCCACCTGATAATGGTTTTCTTTCATATTTATATCCTAGTATAGGATTAATACCGTGGTTCCACCAGTCATCTGGCATTTCTTTTTTAGTTGTCATAAAGTTTCTACATTTAATAGTTCTAATAAATTTTCTTCGTGCTCGTCAATATAGTCTTGTACTTCATACTCTGGTAAGTATGTTTCAAAGTCAGATACATATACTACAGCATCTTTGTCATTAAGTTCTTTGATGCGATCAATAATCTGGCTGAAGCTTGGTGTATAATAAAATACATCATAGTCAAATTGTATATTGCGCGGGTCGTTAGTCATAACGTGTATGTCATAACTATCAGCTGTATGCCACTCACCGATCTCAAGGTCAGGACTTCCTCTGAAGTCATCAGTAATTTGTGCCACATCTAGTAGCTTTGCTAGTTTAGTGTAAATGTTCATTTTGTTACTTTTTTAATTAGTGAAAATAATATTTGTTGTTTTACTTTTAATTCTAGTTCATAGAAGTCATCGCCATCAAGCTCGCTTTCGTCAAGCTGCCAGCTAATTGCATTATCAATGTGTTCATCAATTTCTTCAATTAGATGTGACGATATGCTTTCAATTAGTGTGTTCATTGTATTACTTTTATATATTGGTTTTCTTTATTCCATGCTTTACTAGTCATATAACCTGTTGTGTAATAGGTATCATTTTCTAGTAGTTGCATCATTTCTTTATATTCTTTTGTAGCCTCAGGGCGTTTACATTCTTTAATGAAATGAAGTGTTTTAATTCCGTTATGGTCATTACCATAAAATATCCATGTGTTTGTCATAATAATTCGTATTGTATTTGTATACATTGTGCACATAATGGTATTTCATGCACATACTTGTCTGCAAATAATTGCTCAAGCTCATCAAGTGGTTCGTTACAGTAGCTACACTCGGTCATGCTATTTCAAGATTAAGTTCATTAGCTACATAATTAATGTGCTTGTTGGTTGTTGGTGACGTTGAACCTACACCTGGTACATTCCAATCAAGCTTATGTAATTTACCATCTTTTATTTCAGCAACGGCTGTTTTATATGAATAAATTATGTTGCCGTTTTTAAATAAATTTTGTGTATATCTTTCAAATTTTTCTATATCTAATTTCATTTTATTATTTGTTTATTTCTTCAATTCGTTTTTGATAAGGAGTCTTATCATCTTGATTGTCTTTGGTTATTATTTCTTTTTCTTCTTCAAGCTTATCAATACATTCAGATAGCTTTACAGTTATATAATTTTGAATGTCTTCTGCTTCAAAACCATCAGCCCACAAGATGGGTACAATTTTTTCAAGGCAATAGCGTACATCCCAGTCGCCTCCTAATAGTTTTTCAATTCGCGTTATAGTTTGACGCATTTGAATGTAGTTGTTTAGTTGTGTGTTTGTGTTCATAATATTTAATTTTAATTGTTATTCGTATTTATTATCCGGTTATTAACGTGTTTGCTTTGTAATTTGCGTATAGCAAAATGGCTATGATAAATGGTATGGCTATTGCAAGACCTTTAAAAAATTCGTTGGGGTCTATTGGTATGTGGTTCATAATATTTAATTTTAATTGTTATCCTATTTGTTCTAATAATTTTTTAATCTTCTTTAAATTCTTGTGGCTTACCTGTGCATTCATAAAGAATTCATAGTTTACGCCAAGCTCAACGAGCTCATCAATTAAATCTACTGTGTCTTGTAGCTTATCGTGGTATTGTCTAATTAGTGGGTTTGGTCTTGTGTCCATATTGTTTTAGTTTATGTTCCGCTATAACCCCAAGCACCTTCGTCACTGCTTAGGTATTCGGCTAGTGATTCATCTTGTTTTACAAAGTCAAAGAAATTTATTTCGTGATTTGTAATGTACTCAGCAACTTCAATATAGTCACACTCAAGAGTAATATGTGTTGATGAATTTGGTCGGTGTAATATTAATGTGACGCGAGGGTCTGTTAGGTCGTGCTCTCCATACATACGTTTGTTACCTTTGTATAGTGACCAACATTTGTTACCATTTTTGGAGTTGTGATAGCTAGGGTATTCGCCAGCCATTATTTGTTTTACAATTAGTTCGTTGAATTTATTTCTTTTAATATGCATTTGTGTATAGTATTAGTTGTGTATTAAATATTCTTTTGTTTCGTCATAGCTCAATGGCCAATCATAATATTTGTATATTCTGTTTATTTTTTCTTCTGTTGGTAAGTCAAGCGTGTTGACCCAGTCCATTAAATTTGTGTGTGTTGTATTCATAATGTTTTTATTACTTTATAGTTTACTAAATTTTTTAATTAAATCTAATTCTGTTTTAAATATTTCTTGTTGTGTTATGTTGAGGTCATTTAGCCTGTCAACATCATTTTGTGTTTTTACATAGTCAACTAAGTTGAAGTAAAGTTTATCTATTTGTTGGTGTGTTAATTCTATTTGCATTTGTGTTTGTTTTACATTTATATTATCCAGTTAGCATCGTATTAAGCTTGTAACTTTGTATGTGCATAGTAGGCTTTAGTTGTGTTGATATGGTTCCAGTGAGCATTTCGTGCAAAGGTTATTCTTGTTGTACCTTTCATACCAATACCATAGAAGCCCATTTGTCTTTCAGTTTGTTTTGCTTGTCTATCTAGTTTCTTTTGTAATTGAGTAGTCATAAAAGTGTGTATTTTGTTTGTTAGTATAATTTTAGTATGTGTTATTGTGCTTTGTCTGTGTCTGTTACAAATACTTTTTTGTTTTCAAATATGTCAATCATTTGATAGATCTCGTGTTTCATGTGTTCCCAGTCATCAGAATTCGCACAATCTTCTAAACAATGCTTGATGAGGTTAGTATGTCTTGGTGTTAGTTTCATATTCTTATATATTATCCAATTCTATTCGTATTTACTTTGTAATTTTTAACATTCTTTCTAACCATTCTACAATAGTTTCATTGTATTTCATTTCATTATTTAAGTTTACAATCTTATCTAATTCATTAATAATCTTAATTTCATTTTCAATTTGTTCTTCACTTCCCCAATAATCTTCTATATAAAAAGATGTTCTTTCTCTAAACTTTGCTAATTCTTTTACTATTTTTAATCTAACATTCATAATTACTTCTTTATTTGTTACATATATATTATCCAAAATGGTTCGTGCTAGCTTTGTAAAATGCTATACATTAAAAATGTATAATTGGAGTCGGAGCCTAACTAGATTATCCAAAATAGTCCGTGTTTTGCACGTAAAAAATAAGATTTAAAAAGCTAAAAAAAATCAACAATGAGTTGTAAATGTAACGGAGGTGGGGTAAAATAAACAGTTTAGTGTAAAGGGCTGGTTGCCAATATGTTACGCGTAATACGTTACCTCTATATTTCTTACTAAAAAATTAGGTATACCATTTATGTGACAATAGGGTATTAATATTATATATGTAGTAGGCTAGCGTCACACTTTTACGTTATCCTGTTTACTCGTAATAAATTATACATGTATAGATTGTTACCGTTGTTATTACTACTTTCCTGTGAGAAGTGGCCGCATCAAGTAGATTGTTTCTGCCTTGTGGGTACTCGTGTGTTTAACACATCTGATAAGAAGTTATGTGATGAGAAGCAGGGTGAAATTGTACAATGTAATATTCACGATTTAATTAAATATAATGAGCAAAGAAATAATCAACGTAAAAAGTAACGGTATACGTAACGAACTGAAGGAGATACGTAAGAGTATCGAATCACTAACCAACGCGCTTATTGAAATACATATCGCACAAACGAACAAACCTTATGAAAACATTACTAATGAGTGCACTTGCGGCAAGTCTGACCGTAAGCTGCGCAACCCAAAAAAACACGGTAAATGAATTTAAGTCGTTAACTGAAAACGTAGACCGGTGTAATCCCGGTGAAATTGTATTAGCGCAAGCTCTTTATAATAAGATGAAACCACTTAAAAAAAATTAATACAACGTAATATAACAAGTTATAATACATGCATGTAAACTAATTAGATTAATCTTAAAAAAAAACAAATCATGGCATCACCATTTAAAATGCAGCCTAAAACTCCAATGATGAAGGCTTTAGTGGGGAAACAGGGTAATTTACCTCAACACCTACAAGACAAAATTAAAGCTGCACCAGAAACAGCTAAGAAAGGATCTCCGGCTAAAAGCTATGGATCTAAATCAAAATCACCTGTAATGAAAGAAGGTGATGTTGTAATAGATACTAAAAAAGAAACAATAGCAAGAGGCAAAAAAGGTTCTTACGAAAAAAGAGCGGGAGGTAAGAATATTATTACTACAGAAACTGTAGAAAAAGGCAGCAACGCTCCTGTAGGCACTACAATGGCAGACAGACAAGGTGGAGGGCGAAAAGCTACAAAAGTATATGCTAAAATGGAAGGTACTGGGCGAAAAGGTAGTAAAGGAGCTATGGTTAGCAGCACAGTTGAAGGTTCTGAAGTTAAAGGAGGAAGATCTCAATATAGACATGCTTCTGACACAGGCACTAAAGATTCTAAAACAGGTAAAAGAACATATAAAAGCCAAAGCAGTACAGCTGGAAAAGATCGAGTATTAATAGAAGCTCGTAGAGTTAAGGGGCCTAAATCAAAAGGTGTTGTAAAACAAAAAATTACTACTGCTGAAATTTCAAGAAAAAATTTGGGTGTTAGAAAAAAAGAAAAAACAGCTTCACAGATTAAAGCTAAAGGAGCAACTACTTCAGGTAAACCATCTGCAAGCGCTGCTGATCTTAAAAAGAAAGAAACTAAAGGCAAAGCTCCAGTAAAATCTTATGGTTCTAAAAAGAAGTCTCCTATGATGAAAAAAGGAGTTAAGGGTCTTAAAATGCAAAGAGGCAAAAAATAATGGCCAAACAAGCACTTTCAATATATGCAAGGCGTCGTAAGGCAGAGCGTGATAAAAAAGAAGCTATGACCCCGCGGCGCCGAGCTATGAAAGCAGAAAACCAAAGACTTCGCCGTAAGGCACAAAAGAATGGCAAAGATCTAACTGGATTAGACTATGATCATAATAGAAACCGTTTTGTGAGCGTACGAACAAATCGGAGCGCAACCAAATCTACAAACAATACAAAACGTAAATAATGGCAAGAATATCCACATACGATAGAGACCTGGTTTTATCAAGAGATGATATATTAATAGGATCAGATGCAGGAGATAGCAGTATAACAAAAAATTATTCGGTTGGGTCATTAATAGATTTTATATCCCTAGACTCCGGGGGAGTTATTGATACCAACTATTATTTAAGTGCTATAACAGCTAATCAAACTACAGGTGTTATTACATTTACAGTTGATGGAATCCAAAACCAAACTTTAACACTAGGAACTGCAGCTTTTTCGGCTAGTACTGATTTTGCTCCAAGTGATGTGTCGTTTAGTACGTCACAGGTTATAAATGAAAATGATATTACTGCATATTATTTGAACGTATCAGGCAATGGCACAAGTGGCCAATTATTAGCATCGGATGGAGACGGATCGTTTTCGTGGGTAAATGCTGCTAATATTACTGATACTAATTTTTATCTTAACGGGATTACCAAGAATAATAATGTTCTTACGTTTTCTGTAAACGGAGCGGCCGACCAATCATTTACTTTTGGTTCAGCAGCTTTTGAAAGTGTAGCTTCTATTATAACACAATTATCTACAGGCCTAACATTAGATGATATTGATTCTTCGTCGCTCGGCGATCTGTCTACTCTTAATAAGGTTAATTCTAATCAAATAGAGCCTGATGCAATTACTGCATTAAAAATAAAAAATGAGAATGTAACAGAAGAAAAACTTAAAGTTAGTAATAGTGCGGTTTCAGGATATGTATTAACCTCAGATGGTTCTGATGGATTTACGTGGGCAGCGAATTCGTCAAGCAATTATTATCTTACCTCTGTAACGCGTAATAATGAAACGTTAACATTTAATTTAGCAGGGGGGTTTTCAGGAACTGATGCTACATTTACTTTTGGAGAGGGTGCCTTTTTAGATAAGCAAACCTCTATTACAGATCGTAATGCTGACAGAGTGGCTATGGCTAACCATACACACATCATGTCCCATATCACGGATGCTGGAGCTTTAGCAACAAAAACAACTGTGGGTACTGGAGATATAGATACTAATGCGGTTACAGCACAAAAGCTTTCGCCTGCAGTTGGAGTAGATGGTCAAGTGTTATCTTTATCGGGTGGTAATTTAACATGGACAGCAGCAGGAGCTGGAGCATCTAACTTTTTAGCATTATCAGATACACCTTCATCTTATACGGCAAATCCAGGTGATATATTAAAAGTAAACACTGGCTCAAATGGATTAGAGTTTAGTACTTTTGCAGTGGCTAATACAGGCCAAATAACTACTGTAAATACAGGTACTGCAGGTAAAGTATTAGCGGTTGACGTGAATAATCAAGGATCGAGCGGAAGTAAAGGATTAAAATGGATTGACACTTCTCAAGTTGGTGCAACTACTTTTACAGGTTTAAGCGATACGGCTAGTTCAATTGGCGCGGCACATCAGATTGCTGTTGTAAACGCGGCTGCTAATCAAGTAGAGTTTAGAGCATTAGATGCTAATATGGTACCTGATGATATTATTACATCTGGTAAAATAGCTGACGATGCAATTATAACTGCACTTATAGCCGATGATGCTATAACAACTGATTTAATTGCTGATAATGCTGTTGGCACAAATCAAATAAACGGTAATGCTGTTTTGGCTGCAAAATTAGCAAGCAATGCTGTAGAGACTTCTAAAATAAACGCTTTAGCTGTTACCACTGCAAAAATTGCTGATTCAAACGTAACTCTTGCAAAATTAAATAATAATGTTACGGTTTCAGCCTTACCTAACGCAGCTGCTACTAGAACGACCTGGGACACATCTAATAATTTGCAAATAGATTGGTACGTAAACAATAATAATGAAATGCGTTTGCTTGCCGATGGAACTTTGAATGTTGATGGTGATGTTGTCGCTTTTTCTACAGTTGTTGCCTCTGATAAAAAATTAAAGAATAACATACAAACTATTGTAAATCCAATAGACAAAATAAAACAACTAGATGGTGTTACATTTAACTGGGCTAGAAACGGAAAACAATCAGGTGGTATTATAGCACAAGATGTACAAAAAGTAATGCCATCACTTGTTTCAGAAGTAAAAGAATTAAACGATACATCATCTCACCTTGCTGTAGACTACAATGGTGTTATAGGATTATTAATAGAAACAGTAAAAGAACAACAAAACCAAATAGATACCTTAAAAGCCAAGTTGCAGGCTTAATAGCAACAAACCAATTTTAACTTTTAACCAAAAACCTTAAGTATGACTTATTTTTATTACAAGACCAACACATGGTCTAGTGAACCACAAGTATCCGAAGAAACCAAAACACTTTGGAAAGACTACGCTGAAAAAAGCAATTGGAGAATTACTGAATTACCAAACGGTTATTACCAAACTGAATTCAATCAGGATGACGCATGGAAAGGAGTAACCCGAAGAGAAACCGTAGAAGGGGCAGAAAAAGCTATTGACTCTTCTATTGAACATTACGAAAGAAAACTTAAATTAACAGAAGGACCTGTTGTAGTGAAAACATTTAATTAATTATTTAAAATCTAATCTAATGGAATTTAATCATCCTAGCGAAATTGTCAAAAATTTAAATTTTGGCACCGACGCTAAAAGTAAAATTATGGCCGGGGTAGACAAACTTAATAAAGCGGTTTCATCTACCCTTGGGGCCTCGGGAAAATGTGTTATATATGAAGACGGCGTGGGTCGTCCGATAGTAACAAAAGACGGAGTAACTGTTGCAAATAGCGTAATCCTTATGGACTCTGCCGAAAATATCGGTGCAACCCTCATTAAAGAGGCAGCTCAAAAAACAGTTAAAGAAGCTGGGGACGGCACGACAACCTCGACCGTCCTCGCTCACTCCATTTTAAATACATATGTTGAAAGTAATTTGACAAACTTAAGAGGCATTAAAAACGGTATAAATAATGCTGTTAAAAAAGTAATTAAGTATTTAGATAAAGAAGCAATTCCAGTAAAAGACAGGATGCTTACGCATGTGGCTAATATATCAACAAACAATGATTCTGAATTAGGGGACATTATAGCTGGCGCTTATGAAAAAGTAGGAAAAGATGGTGTTGTTTTAATGGAAGAATCAGAAGATGATAAAACTTATACAGAAATAGTTGATGGTGTTAAATTTGATTCGGGAATTAAGTCTCAATACTTTATTACTGATAAGGAAAAAAATAAAGTTATTCTTGATAATCCCTTGGTTTTACTTGTGGACACGGAAATTGAAACGATCCGTAAAATCCAATCGGTACTTGAATATGCTATAAAAAACAACAGAGCAATACTTATTGTTGGGTCTGTTGGCCAGCAGCCATTATCTGCTTTAATAATGAATAAAGCAAAAGGTAATATAAAAGTAAATGTTATTGACCCTCCTGGCTTTTCAAATCTAAGAAGAGAAATGCTAGAAGATTTAGCCGCTGTTACGGGAGCACAAGTTATTAATGAAGACTTAGGAGATGATTTGGATCTCATAGACGCATCAGTTTTAGGGGAAGCAGTTAAAGTTGTTACTGATGAAAAAGACACTATTATAACTACCAGCAATATAAATAAAGAAACAGAAGAAAGAATAAATATAATTCAAAAGCAAATAAAAGAAGAAAAAAATCCTTATTTGCTTAAAAAATTACAAGACAGAAAAGCAATGCTTTCTGGATCTGTGGGGGTTATTTATGTAGGAGCTAACAGTAAAGTTGAATTAAAAGAAAAAAAAGATCGTGTTGAAGATGCAATTTACGCAGTTAAAGCTGCACTTAAAGAAGGTATTGTTCCCGGAGCTGGTGTTGCTCTTGTCAATGCTGCTGCTAATATTAAGCCTTCCTGCGCTGGAGAAAAAATCCTCCTTGATTCTATCAAAGCACCCTTTAATAAAATACTTGAAAACGGAGGGATTAAAGTTCCCGAAAAAATGACTAAAGGGAAAGGCATTGATGTAGTTACGGGTAAACAAGTTAGAATGATTTCTGCTGGTATTATTGATCCAGTTCTTGTTACAAAAACAGCTTTAAAAAATGCAGCTTCAGTTGCAACAACTATTATGTCTGCTGATTGTGTAATTTCAAATGTAAGAGAACGATGAAAGCAGTTAATAGATATATAATAATTGAAAAGATTAAAGAAGAAGTTAAAGCAAATAAAGGTGGTTTAATTTTAACTGAACAACATCAAAATGATATAAGATACCAAAAAGCAAAAGTAATATCAGTTGGAAATCTTATTGAAGGTTTACCTTCCGAAGCAGAGATATACTTTGATAAGCATGCTGGCTATGGTATTGAATTTGATGATAAATTATTTTACGTAATTAAAGAACAGGATGTAATTGCAGTCTTATGAAAATAAGTGCAGATACATTAAGAGATGTAGGCTTATTTAAATATTACAGGCTCGTTAGGAAATGGGCCTGTAAAACCTATGACTTGAAAGACGCGGATCTAGAATTACTTATTCATTTTGATTGTCTTGGAAGATTTACGCGTAATGATTATATTGACGGAACGTATATATATTCTTGGGATAAAAATAGATGGGAAAGATTACGTAAAGAAGGCTGGATAGAAGTGTACGCTCATAGGAATAGAACAACAATAAAATACACTATATATAAAGTTTCAACTAAATGTAAGTATTTAATTAGTCGCATTTACAGAATACTTTTAGGCCAGGAAGATTTGCCTATTTCCAGAAGAAGCGTATTTAATAAAAACAACAGCTATATAGATAAAGTCTATAACACAGCTATTGATAAAATGAATAAAGATTTAACAAGATGAAAAAAAATCCCCCTATATTAAAAAAGAAACTACCGAAAGGAGTACATGGCATGACTTTTAATAACGGGACTATTCATATAAATAAAGAGCTTTCTCCGGTACAACAAAAAATTGCGCTTAGTCATGAAAAAGTTCATAGAAACCAAATTAAAAGAGGTGACTTAAGATATGACGATAAGTATGTATACTGGGAGGGTAAAAAATATTCAAGAAAAGAAATGAAAGAAGGAGCCGGTAATCTTCCTTGGGAAAAAGAGGCTTACAAAAAACAAAAAAAGAAATAATTATGGGAATGTCAGGACCAACAGCAATGCCTATTACACAAAAAGTGCATGCTACTAAATCAAGTGCTAAAGAAGAAATTTGCCCTACTTGCAAAGCTCCTATAGGAAAAACAGGTAGTTGTTCTTCAACATATTTACATGAAAGAAATGGCGGGAAATAAATTTGTTATTTCGGATCATGTGTCTTTAAAAGAAGCTACTAGATCTAATACTGCTGAAAGATTAGGAATAAACAATTTTCCTGATCCTGATACTTTATTAACAATGAAGATAACAGCAGAACACATTTTCGAACCACTTAGAAAAAAAATTGGGGAGCCTATATATATTACATCATTTTATCGTTCTCCGGAATTAAATAAAACTATAGGTGGCTCTTCTAAGTCGCAGCATTGTTTAGGTGAAGCTATTGATATTGATGATGTGTATAGCAATGCTTCTAATGCTGATTTTTTTAATTATATAAAAGATTATTTAGAATTTGATCAACTGATATGGGAATTTGGGGATGATTATAATCCAGCGTGGGTTCACGTTAGCTATTCTTTAGGTGAAAATAGAATGAGGATATTAAGAGCTATAAAAGAAAATAACAAGACGAAATATATATTATGGAACCAATAACTAAAAGAGTATCTCCTCTTATGAAGAAGCCTCCAGCGCCGTCAAAGAAAAAATCTTTAGGCTATTATAATAAAGCTAACCCCACAGGTACAGGAGGAAAAGCTGGGGGTGGAATGTCTCAAAGAGGTGTAAACAAATATAAAGCAGATAACCCTGGTAGCAAATTAAAAACAGCTGTAACTACTCCACCTAGCAAACTAAAGCCTGATAGTAAAGCTGCAAAACGAAGAAAATCATTTTGTGCTAGATCTAAAGGTTGGGATGGAGAAAGAGGTAGAGCCGCTAGAAGAAGATGGAATTGTTAAATTAATTTAAATGTCTAAAAAACGCTTTAAAGATACTGGTGTCGGTAAATTTTTATTAGATAAAATTCCTAGTGTTGTAGGGGCTATTGCAGGGGATACGCCCGTGGGTTCTGTTATACAAGCTATTATTGGCGGTAGTGATATGAGTGATGCTGACAAGAAGGTGGCATTAAAAAAGCTAGAGCTTGAACGAGCTGAGATAGATGGCACAACTAGACGTTGGGTTGCGGATGCAAGATCAGGTTCTTGGCTTGCTGCTAACGTGCGGCCATTAACTTTAGTGTTTTTAGTAATTAGTTATGTATCTGGCTGGTACATGGGCTATCCTTTAGATGATATTACCGGGCTTTTAACAATCGTAATTGGAGGCTATTTTGGCTCACGCGGCGTTGAGAAAGTTTTTGGAAACAATAAACATAAATAAAAATGGCAAGAATATTTACATATGATCAAGATGTTGATCTTAATTTAAGCGATAAAGTCGTAGGATCTAATTCTATAGATAATATAACAAAAAATTATTCTGTACAAAGCTTATTAGAATTAGCAAATACAGAAAACTTTATTAAGCAGTTTGATGGAATTGTCTTTAAGGCAATGGATTATAATTTTGACACTGATCAATATGGTATAATTACTACTGGAACCGGAGATTATAGTAGCACTGACTTTAGCACAATACAAACGATATACTTATCTAATAAAAACCTACAAGAAGAGATAGTAACTGATTATATAAATGTTCTTGCTGGATATGATGTTCGTATAACACAAAAAGGTAAAGTAAATAATTTTGCCATATTTAGAGTTGATTCTATTACTGATGATGTACAGGGAGGCTACAAGGTACTAAATCTAACAGTACAAGATGCATCTGGTCAATTAGAGAAAGAGGCGGAATACTATATATCAACCCTCGGTAATAACCTTAAAAACTTAAATTCATTTTCTGTAACATCATTAAATGATATAACTAGTGCTGGCTCTGGTGCTATTATTACAGATGCCGAAAGACAATCACTTTCAACTGTAAATAGTAAGGTAAATATTAGTGATGTACAAAATAATTTAACTTCTACTGAAACATCATTCCCTTTATCAGCTAACCAAGGCAGAATATTAAAAGAATTTATTAATGAAATAAACACTTTATTAGATTCCGATGATGTTGATTTAGATGAATTGCAAGAAATAGTAACTTATATAAAAGCAAACAAAAGCATATTAGATGGATTAAATGCAAGCAATTTACCGGGTCTTGACACGGCTTTGAATTTAAAAGTTGATAAAGTTACAGGCAAAGAACTTTCTGCCAATGATTTTACAGATGCTTTATTAAGCAAGCTTAACGCAATAGAGGCAAACGCGGAAGTTAATGTACGATCAGATTGGAATCAAGATACAGCAACAGCAGATGACTTTATACAAAACAAGCCAACAGACCTTACTGTATTAAGTAACCATAGTGTTACTGGTTTAAATGATGTAGCAAGTGCTGGTTCTGGGATTATAATTACTAGTGCTGAAAGAACAAAGCTTACTAATCTTGCTGCAAACGCACAGCAAAACGTACAGTCTAACTGGACTGAATCTGATACAAATGATGATTCATTTATATTAAACAAACCTGTTATACTTAATCAAAATACTGAGTTAACAATTTCAGGAACCGCTAATGAAATTGAGGTTGCAGGGGGTGCACAGAATTTATCAGCAAACAGAACATGGACAGTAGGTTTGCCTAATGATGTAACTATAAGCAATGATCTTACTGTAACGGGGGATGCATCAGTAGATAATATTGTGGTTGATGATGTTATTTCTTTTACCACGGCACAAACAAGTGTTACAGAAGATAATGCTATTTATTTTAAAACAGAGAATAGTCATGATATATTAAACTTTAGGTATGACGACCATGAGCTACCTATAGATACTATTACTGAAGGTATTACAACTGGTATTACAAGCGGTGGTATATTATCAAAAGCCAGTAATACTCAATTTGCAATTACTGCTGGTACAGGTATTGTAAATGATCTTAATAAAGAAAACAGTGCATCAAAACCATACCCAGAGATTAAGCATGTTAGTTGGTCACAACAAACAGTAACGTGTACAGGTTTAGATAGCGGCTCAACAACACAAAAAAATACTTGGATATATATTGATGTAAATGGTGTTATAAATCAACAGACGTCAAATTTTACAGATGCACAAAAATCAAATAACATTATAATAGGTTCTGTTATACACACTAGCGGTACTATTGACTTTGTAAAAACATTTCCAATAACAGCTTATGGCGCTGTAACACAAATACAAGAATTTACTAGAATATTTGGGCCATTAAAAAAATCAGGCCATAAAGTTACAGCCAATGGGGCTAACTTAAAATTAAACAGAGCGGCTGGTGTAGCTTGGTCAACAGGTAGAGCTTATGAAGCTAACCCCAATAATCCTTCTTTAGTTTCAGATACCGCAAAAACAGAAGCGGATATTCATAGATATTATAGTGATGGTTCTACAGGACATATACTAGACAGTAATAATGGCCCAGGATATGACAGTATAGATAATACTAAATATGATAATGGAAGTGGTACACTTCAAAATATGCAGGCCTCTAAGTTTAGTGTGCAAAGATTATTTTATTTTCCTACAACACCTAATATAATAGTAGCTTATTATGGTAAAGCTTTTTACGATAGTATTGATGATGCTGAAAGAAGTTATTTATTAGAAGAATTTACAGAAGCAGAAAACACAGCATCTCAAGCTATTTATTTAGGGGCTGTTATTGTAAAAGGAGGTAGTTCGGTATTAAATGATAGTGATGATGCTAAAATATTAACATCTGGTGTATTTAGAAGTTTAGCCGCTACTAGTTTAGGTGGTTCGGCTGCTGCTGCATCATTAAGTGACCTTACAGATGTAAATGTAAGTACTCCTTCAAATAATCAATTTTTAAAATATAATAACACTAATGGTAGGTTTGAAAATGCTACAATAACTACAGACACTATAACAGAAGGAACTACAAACTTATATGATCAAACTGTTGCAATAGCAGGGGGAAGTAATATTACAGTATCTGGTACTTACCCTAGCTTTACTATAGCGTCTGCTCATCCAAATATATCTGCAGCAACAAGTTCTGATAATTCTGGTAGAACATACATACAAGATATAACACTAGATAGTAATGGTCACGTAACAGCATTGGCTACCGCGACTGATACTGTAACCTCAAGAACAGACGAAGAAATACAAGACATAGTTGGTGCTATGTTTACAACCGGCAATACACTTACTCGTATTTCAACAACATATGATGATGCTAATGGTAATATTGATTTAGTTGTTACTGATCAATCATATACTTTACCAACTGCTACAAGTGCGACAAAAGGTGGTGTAGAATTGTTTAGTGATACAGTTCAGTCTGTAGCTGCTAATTCAGTTAGTACAGCATCTAGTAGAACATACGGTGTACAGTTGAATTCAGATGGTCAAGCTGTGGTAAATGTTCCTTGGGCTAGTATCGCTAATACAGATACAGATGTAAGCAATGCTAATTTATTAACTAGGCTAGCTGCACTTGAATCAGCAGGTGGTGCTGCAGATCAAACAATAACAATTGGTGCAGACAGTGGAGATACTGTAGGATTTGCGGGTAATGTTGCTGTAACTGGTAATTTAACTGTATCAGGTACAACCACAACAGTAAATTCTGAAACAGTTACCGTTAATGATAATATTATTGTTCTTAATAACAATGAATCAGGGACACCATCTCAAAACGGTGGTATAGAAATTGAAAGAGGCACATCTACGAATGCTTCTTTAATATGGAAAGAATCACAAGATAAATGGTATGCAGGGCTTGCGGGTGCAGAAGTAGAAATACTTACAACAGCTTCAACTCTTAATGCTACCACAATGACTTATAATGGTGCGAACAGAAGTGGCTCTTACTTTTTAGACTATGCTAATTTTACCAGTACGCCAACAATACCATCAGCTGCTAATGATGCTACTATAACTCTTACAGCCGGTACAGGATTAACAGGGAGTGGCAATTTTACCACAGATCAAGGTACGAATGAAACAATAACATTTGCTTTAGATTTTTCTGAGTTAACTGACAAGACTGATGATATAAGTGCGGGCACTGAATTTATATTACAAGATGCTACATCTGAATCAAGAAAAACAGCTAATGAAATATCACTTAAGTATTTTAGAAATGATATTGCTGTAACAGATGCAGGCGGTGTATATGTTATAGACGGTACTGCTCAAGCAGATGTAACATTACAACCTGGGTTTAAATATAGATTTACTCACCCTTCGGCGCATCCATTGAGATTTTCTACAAATCCTAATAATAGCCCCTCGGCCCCATATTCAACAGGTGTTACAACAAGTTCAACTTATACAGAAATTACAGTAGAGCAGGACACCCCATCTACTCTTTATTATTATTGTTCAAACCATAGTAACATGGGCGGCACAGTATATGTAGGTGCGGGCACAAGAGCAGCTGGTGAAGGTTTGACAGGTACAAGTACGCTTGCACTAAATGTAAACGGTTTAAGTGCTGAAACAACTATAGCAGATGCAGATACTATAGTATTTTATGATGCTACAGCTAGTGCACATAAAAAAATAACAAAAGCAAACTTTGTTACAACTACTGCATTAACCGGTGGTAATGGTGTTACTATCAACTCTGGTGCAATAGATAATGATGCAGATCAAAGGTCAGTTGTAACTCATATAGGCGCTACTACTAGTGATTATTATAAATCAATAAACACAGGTGTTCATGAATGGTATGGTAGTGGTGCTCTTAATATGCAGCTTGAAGATGATGGTGATTTACTCGTAAGACAAGATGTAGTTGCATTTTCTACAGTAGTTGCTTCTGACAAATCATTAAAAGATAATATTAAAACAATACATAAAGGTTTAGATACTGTAAACAAACTTAGGGGTGTGGAGTTTGACTGGAATTATGGTAAAAAAGAAGGACAGCACGATATTGGAGTTGTAGCACAAGAGGTTGAAAAAGTTATACCTGAGATTGTGTATAGCAAAAAATTACTTGATGAAAAAGAAATAAAAACAGTTGATTATGAAAAATTAACGGCTGTACTTATTGAAGCAGTAAAAGAATTATCACAAGAAGTTACTGAATTAAAAAAACAAATAAACGCATAGACTATGCCAATACAAAATACTGGTTCGGATATTAGATTAAGAGGTAGCGCTGGAGATGGTGTAACTGATATAAACGAGGAAATAAATGGTAATTCCACGGATACCAACGTTTCATTAGGTACACTTAATACAACAGCATTTACTAATGTTTCTGATGGTAGTGTTATCACAGGTAGAGCCATGTCTGAAATGCAAGGTTATTCTACTTTCACAAGTTCTTTGCCACAAACAGAAGCTGATGGTGCATTAGGTGAAAGTTTGACTTTTGACGGCAGCGAGTCTACATATTTAAGATTTACGCCATCTATTACTGGCAACGAGCTGGTTCATACTGTAAGTTGCTGGGTAAAAAAAATAAATGATAGTACTGTTTATTTACTTGGAAGTAAAAATGGAAATTATTTAGATGGCGGAATAATAATACTAAAACAAAACGAAGTACAGTATTCCATTAATGGTAATGTATATAATAAAAATTTTACAATACCAACTATAGACCATACTTCTTGGTATCATTTTATAATGGCAATTGATCATACTAATGCGTATGTACAGGATAGAATAAGGTTGTATATTAACGGTATAGAAATAAAAGAATACACTACATCAAATAGTGGGTTACCTCCTCAAAACTATAATTCTCCTGCTTTTAATCAAGCTAGTGTACCAATAGACATTGGCATGCTTCCTGGTTATTTTCAAGGTTATAATGATGTTACAATTGCGGACTTCAAATTTATTGATGGTCAACAATTACGACCAGATAGTTTTGGTGAATTAATACAAGGTGTATGGATACCTAAAGCATTTAATACAGCTAGTACAGATCAACCTGTTACAAGAGGGTTAATTGCTGATTATCAGTTTAATGGAAATGCTAATGATACATCAGGTACGGCAACAACTTATAATGGTACAGTTTCTAATACTGAGTTTATAACTAATAATTATGGCTCTATTAAAATAGCAGGAAGTTCTGACAAAGTAGATTTTAGCGGATACTCACACTCTATGTTTAGTAATGCTACTGTTTCTGTTTCAACCTGGGTAAATGCACAAACTTTAGTAGCTGCATCACAGGCTGGATCTCATATATTTATGGGTCAAGGCAATTGGCAGCTTCAAATTACTAATAGTAGTACTTATGGAATTTATTTTACAAAGTATCATGGTAGCAGTGGCGGTAATAACGGCACAAACGCTACCAGTTATGTTCCTTTCGGAGGAGTAAAAACTGGAGTTTGGTATCATATAGTTGCTGTTGATGACACACCTAATGGAAATGGCATTAAATTATATGTAGATGGAAATCTTGTAGATCAAAACACAGCATATACTCAAGTTGATTCTAATAACTGGGTTGCTGGGATAGCTAACTATCCTGGTAGAACAGGTGGTAATTATGTAATAGGGGAAACTAAAGTTTTTACTAGCGCCTTAACTGCATCAGAAGTTTTGCAAGAACATAACGCAACAAAATACAAATACACTTACGGTTTAAACGGTTTTCATTTACCACTTGATAATACACCAATTGGTAGTATAGACAGTGGTAGTGATTTGCTTTTACATTTAGATGCATCTAACAGTTCTTCATATGGTGGTAGTGGTACAACTTGGACAGATTTAAGTGGAAATAACAACCATGGTACTATAATTGATTCAGTGCCATATTCTACAAACAATGGGGGTTATTTTGATTTCGATGGCGTGAACTCAAGCCAAGATACATCTGCCGATTCTGTACGTTTACCAGGTGCGTTAGCTACGGGCACAAATAATTTTACTATAGAAATGTGGGTGAATATGGATTCTACAGCTCAAGGTTCTTTATATATGCAATTAGATCCACTGTCTCCTGTAACTATTTTTTTAGGAGTCAATAGTTCAACCTATGGAGGTGCTAATGATATATATGCAGGTATTTATATAAATGGATCAACTTCTTATATAAATACAAGTAATAATATATTACCTACTAATCAATGGTCTCACATTGTGCTTGTACAATCATCATCACATAGAAGAATATATGTAAATGGTAATATAGAGGCTGAATCAACAGCATCTAGTCATACGGGTAATGGCACGCAGGTTTATACAAGTTCAGGGCCTAAAAATCATGTAGGTGCATATAAAACAACTTATTATTCAAGTATATTTAACGGCCAAATAGCACAATTTAGAATTTATACAAAACCATTAACACCAACCCAAGTTATTACAAACTACCGCGCTACACAAGGTAACTACGAGCAAGTAAGTACAGTAGATATATCTGGTAATGCTAATAGTTTTGTATCAGCAAACATGGTAGCCGCGGATCATACCAAAGATGAGCCTTTAGATAACTATGCCTCATTTGATTCTAATTTAGAAAGTACGGGTGGTACTTTATCTCAAGGAAATTTAAAAGTAGTTTCTTCTGCGGATACATTTATAGCTAATAAATCATTTAGTAGTGGTAAATGGTATGCTGAATTTACAATAAACTCCGCAGGTAACGCATATGTAGGTATCTTCGGTACAGATTATATTAATCCTAACCTAGGGGGTGGCTGGGCTAGTAATGGTGCTATTGCATATAGACAAAGTGGGCAACAATATAGCTTAGTAAAAGGGGGAACATCTACGTCAGCATCA
>Ga0181388_1000077_pt1 | contig 29497 bp, 29 predicted proteins | sample 11SPOviralmetaG_FD_130120 | JGI IMG/M metagenome (GOLD analysis project Ga0181388, IMG submission 130120) | Marine viral communities from the oligotrophic San Pedro Time Series (SPOT) site, San Pedro Channel, CA, USA - 11 SPOT_SRF_2010-05-17 | ecosystem: Environmental > Aquatic > Marine > Strait...
CGAAAATCGGTTTTTTTGGAGCTTATAAAATCTAATCAAAAAAGGCGTTTTGGACATTTATTCTTGTCCTTTTTTGTTTTTGGTGCTGGCTTTTGTACCCTGTTTTTTTAACTTTTTGATTTCAAAAATTTAGAAATTTAAATATATTTAATTTTTTTATTCTTGCGTTATTATATAATTATGAATAATAATACTAATAATACTAATAATACTAATAATACTAATAATACTAATAATACTAATAATAGTGATATATGTCGCCAACCACTATGGATGCAAAACGAAAAACAACAATTAAAGTGTAACAAACAAAACAAACAAAACAAACAAAAGAATTCATCAAATAATAAACATACTAAGATGCTAGAAATTCGTGCTAAATCACCATTACCATCTAATTTTAGAGCAACTGGAGGTTCTTTCAACTCTATGCGAAGAGTATTTAATACAGCAAGTGCTTTAGGAAAGGGTACTTTAAGAACAGCAAAAACTTTAGGTAAAGGAACATTAAAAACACTTCGCTCAGCAAGTAAAGGAAACATTAGAGGTGTAGGAAAAAATCTTGTAGGAACATTAAAATCAACAACAAAAAGTGCTGTTAAGACAGCAAATAATAGCGGAAGAACTGCTTTAAAATTTAAACGAACAAAGAAGGTAAAAAAAGCAAAAAAACAAACCAGAAAAAAAGGTAGAACTAAAAAATCAAGAGGTAAAAAGTAAATACAATAAAAATTTGATATTAAGATAAAATACGAATATGTAGTAATTATATTATTATGAATAATACATATTACGAGAAAAATTATGATAAACATATAGCATCTTTATATGGAATTCCAAGACGTATAGAAGAAGATAAAATATTAATAAATAAAAATAGTATTCCACATAAATATTCAATAATAGAAGAACGTGTAGATATGACAGATATAGAATGTTATAGTATTGATCCTCCAGGGTGTGAAGATGCTGATGATGCATTTAGTGTTTATGAAAAAAACAAAAAATTATATTTGGCAATTCATATTGCAGATCCTACAGAATATATAAATCTAAATACTGATTTATGGAAATCAATAGAAGAAAGAATAGTAACACGCTATCCATCAAATAGAAAACCATATCACATGATACCAAATGAAATAATGGAAAAATCAAGTTTGATGGAAAATAAATATGGAAATATAAAAAATGCGATTACAATAATTAGTGAAATAGACAAAGAAAAATATTATCCAATAGGAAATGTAAAACTTTTATATACACGAATAAAGGTAAAAAAAGAAAATGCTTTAGAATATAGAGAAGCGTGTGAACATAGTGAAGATATATTTGCAATTAAAACAAGTCTGAAAATAAGTGAAGCATTAATAAAAAAAAGAGGTGATAAAACAAAAGGTATTGTATTAAATGATGTTACAACATCATTAATTAGTTATGAAAATAATATACCAACATTAAAAGTAGTATGTCAACCAGAAAAAAATATGAAACAAATGATAGCAGAATTTGCAATATTTGCGAATTCATTTGTAGGAAATTATTTAAAAGTACATTTTGATAATACAGGTATTTTTAGAACTTGTAATGCAAGTGAATTATTAAATAGTGAAAACATAAATAATATGAATGGTGATGAATTATTACAAGAAATAATAAGTAATGGCATTAAAGCAGATTATATAAGTAAAGTGGCATCACATGATTTAGTAGGAAGTGCAGAGTATACACATTTTACTTCACCAATAAGACGTGTATCAGATTGTATATGTCATTATTTATTGAAATATGTATTCATAAAGCAATGTAATAATTCATTAGTTAATTTAAATAAACCTTTTACATTAGATCAATTAAAAAGTATATCTATAAAGTGTGATTTTACGAGTAAAAATATAAAAAAGATTCAGTATAAAGATACTAAATTTCGTTTAATCCAAGTAATGGATAACATGTTATTAAATAAAGATAAGTTAAAATTAACTTATTATATAACAAGTTATACAAATGGTTTTTTAAATTTAATTGTAAGTAAAATAGATTATTATAATACATATTTATCTTACACACTAAGAGTAAAAAATTATGAATATAGTCATAAACAAAAGGAAAAATATGAAGTAGAAATAACAAAAGTAAATTGTCTAAAAAAATATGATGAAGGGTCAATACCTGAATTAGACGCAAAATTTATATAGTAAAATCAAAATCCCAATTATCAAATAATCCTCCATTAGCTAAATAAATACCTTCTGTTTTGTTGTAAATAATATGTTGATATTTATCAATTAACTCTAATTTAGAATTAACAGGTTTTTTTTCATCTTCAAGACTATGAAGTAAATTTTTATAAATCATATTACGTTTCATAGTGTAATTAAAATTTTTATCTTCTTTTATAGTAGCTCTGCGAAATATATTATTATCATATCTTTCATCTAATCCAGTTTCTCTTTGTAATTGGTCAGTATTTTTAAATAAAAGTTCATCATTATTAGTAGTTAATTTTAATACATTATGATTAGCATAAAACATAAAACAACACCAATACATAAAATACCAATCCATTATATTATATAATAAAAAATATAATATAATTGTTAAAATCAATTTTTATTTATAATTATATTATATATTAATAAATGTTAACAACAATAAAAATAGAATCAATATATGATTTAATATCTTTAATAGTATTATTTTTAAATTTTTATTCAATATTTTCTTTTCAGTTTGAATTATTAGTATTTAATGGATTAGCATTAATAGTGCATCAATACATAAAGGGTTTAACATTTGGATTATATCCATCAATATTTAAAAGACCAGATGGTGCTATTGATTGTAATGTATTTAATTGTGGCGGTATTTCAAGTAATGAATCAGGTTTTCCTTCAGGACATATGACATCAGTATCTCTTTATATGAACGCAATTCTATTAAAATCAAACAAAGAATTGACAATAAAAAATGTATTTTTATATAATATTCCCTGTATTTTAATGGGAATAGCTCGTTATAATAAAAATTGTCATAATGTAATACAAATTATATTTGGTTATTTACTAGGAATTTCATTTGCGTATTTATTAAATATATTATATTACAAAAAAAATGGTATTACATAATAAATTTTGAAAATTATCTATTATCAGTTGTCTTTATTTTTGAATAATTAAATTATTTTATAATTTGTAATTTAATTATTTATTACACACCTTACTTCAATGAAGCATAAAACTTCTTATATTCTACAACATCATTTTTATTTATTATAGATGTTAATTTTCTTATTTTTTTTTTCATTTCTGTTTTATCGCTTGTTTTTAAAATCATGGCAATTACGTTTGTTGGAGATAATGTTTCACATATTAAATTATTTATCATCATCTTACCATCTTTCTTGAGTAAAACATTATATAATGTTTCACCATTGTATGGAATAAAATTAACATGTTCACACACATCTACTAACTCTTTCGCTTTTACCATTTGTCCTTCAAAAAATACTTTATGATTATTGCTAATATGTGTTGTTTGGGATGGAACATTCTTTACTAGTGCATCCTTTTCAATCGAAACAATGTCTTTGTTTAATAATCGTGTTTGTGTGATTGCTACGATAGATTTTCCACGAATAGTATGAATATGCGATTTTATTTTTTCAATAGGAATATTTCCTTGGTCGGTTGTTACAGGTGTTCCAGCAGGGAAACATATAGCTAATGGTAGTACTGGGCCTTGGGATATATTTATAGATTTAACATACATAATAGAATTATTAAAGGTTGGAAAATCTTGCTCAAAAGTACCATTATATCCTGTATAAGATCCACCTAAAGCAATATTCATAATTAAACCATAAGATTTACTATCGCTGATAATTACACCCGAATTATTTACAGTTTGATATAATTCGTTGTATTTTTCATCGTTTAATGTAAACGTATGAAAATTATTATCATCAAAATACATTTCAATTGTGGCGGGAGTATTACTATCGACTGGATGAATTATTGTTGTCTTGTATCTATGATAATTGTCTGTTAGATTATTGCCTGTATTGAAATCTGTAGCATCATAACCATGATTAAGCGCTATACCATTATTATAATGAATAGCGCTACTATAATTAGTATTTCCTTTCAATGGTGACCATTCCATAACATCCACTTCTCCACAATAAGGCCACGCTTGGTTTATACTATCATTCCATAACCCAGAACCCATCATCCAAAGTGCTGGCCATAGTGGAACATTTTCCATGGGTTGTCCTAAATTGTCAAAAGCTTTGGGCATTTTGGCTTCAAACTCAACAGTCAATTGGCCTCCCTTTTCTAATACTAATGGTTGAGTGCCATTGTCAGAAATATCAGAATAAGTAAAAATTCTAGAAGATTTATATACATTATTTCCATTAATACCAGTTTCTTTTGTTAAACTTATTTCAAGTATATCATTATTTACAACTGCATGTGTTGAATCATAACCCTGTAGTTCATTATTAGCGAACCATGTTTCATCACCACTAGTAGTTTCGTATGTCCAGCTTTTGTTTGCGAAAGTTAAAGGTTGGGCTGAAGATTCCTTGTAAAAATATATATTATCAATGAATGTAGTTGACAGGGGGTCATTGCCATCTCCTAAACGAAGTTGGAATACACCATCCCACGTCATACCAATAAATTCACTTTTAGAAACATCTATACTATTCCATTGGTTTGGTGTAATAGTACGTTGAATATTATGTTCGAGGTTACTACCATTATTACTATTATCATTAATTGGACTAAATTTTATATTGGTTTTATCAGTTGTTGTTGTGTATATATCAAAATGAAAAAATTCCATATTTGATAAGTCATAGCTTCCATTAAGTTCTGTTCCTTGGAAATTAAAATTAGTATACTGAATAATATTAGTAACATTAGAATCACTTACATTTATAGATACATCTGTGCTTTGACCCCAGGTTGGGTTAAAATTAGTACCTGATAAATTAGTGTAAGCATCACTATATATTGAAACAACGTCTTCTGGATTTCTTACTGGTGGTGTATCAGGAGCTGATGTAGGTAGTGAGATTTGTACAGGTCCTGAACCCGTAGGTAAATTATATACTATATTAGTAAGTGTAACAGGTATATCTCTATCAACTATAAACAATAAAAAACTATTAAATGTATTAGCACCTTGTGTGCTTAATGAGATATTTTTACTACCAGAACCAGCAGTTAATGAAATATCAGCTGTATAAAATGATGGTTCTGTGTTTGGAAATCCCTTATATTCAAATTTGAATTTAATAGTTACATCAGTATCTGTACTATAGTCGAATGATATATAGTTATCATCCCCTATTGTGGTATCAGGAAAATTTGCTTTTATGTTGTTTGGTATTGCGAATCCTCCCCAGCTCTCTGCACCAGTTGGAAATGTATATACATTATTATCGTATAATGCATTACCGAACACACCTGAAAAATTCACTGGGTAACTTGTACTCATTTATATAATATACATTATATTATAAAAAAAATGGTATTAAATAACACATATTGCATAATAAATAAAGGAAATTATGTAATGTATCATAATTTCCTTTATTGTTGAATAATTAAATTATTTTATAATTTGTAATTTAATTATTTATTACACACCTTACTTCAATGAAGCATAAAAATTCTTATATTCTACAACATCATTTTTATTAATTATAGATGTTATTTTTCTTATTTTTTCATTCTTTTCTGTTCTGTCACTTATTTTTGAAATCAAAGCCATTATGTTTGTTGGAGATAATGTTTCGCATATCAAATTATTTATCATCATCTTACCATCTTTCTTAAGTAAAACATTATATAATATTTCACCATTGTATGGAATAAAATGAACGTGTTCACATACATCTACTAAATCTCGTGCTTTTACCATTTGTCCTTCAAAAAATACTTTATGATTCTTACTAATATGTGTTGTTTGTGATGGAACATTCTTTACTAATGCGTCCTTTTCAATCGAAACAATGTGTTTTTTTAATGTTCGTGTTTGAGTGATTGCTACGATAGAGTTTCCACGAATAGTATGAATATGCGATTTTAATTTTTCAATAGGAATATTTCCTTGGTCTGTTGTTACAGGTGTTCCAGCAGGGAAACATATAGGTGCTGGTGCTGCTGGTGGTTCTATCTTAAGTTCTTTCCATATTTTAAGTTGAAATCCAGTGCGGTTATTGACTCCCATTCCGGTTTCAGCAGTTCCGGTTTGTTCTTCATTTACTAAAAGATCTCCATCAATTTCAAATAATGGTCCACTAGCAGAAAATCCGGCAGAATGATTGCTATCTTGTTTAAAGTATCTAAATTTTAAAATATAACCTTGTAAAAGATTAGTTTGACTTATAGTTACTCTTCCTTTTCCAAAACTATTAAATCCAGATAAATCTTTATTTTCAAATCGCATAACTTCCAAAGTGCCATCTTGATATAAGTCACTGTTAATATTAGCTTCTGGAATAATTGAATATATAATCGAAATTGGCATTGAAATCATTGAATTAAAATTATCGTTATTAGTTCCTATATAGGTGAATACAATTTCTGATGAAGGTGCAGGGGCAGGGAAATTATATACAATATTAGTAAGTGTAACAGGTATATCTCTTTCAACTATATACAATAAAAAACTATTAAATGTATTAGCACCTTGTCCGCTTAATGATATTTGTTTACTACCAGAACCAGCAGTTAATAAAATATTATCTGTATAAAATGATGGTTCTGTGTTTGGGTATGGATTAAATTCAAATTTGAATTTAATAGATACATCAGCATTTGTACTATATTGGAATGTTATATAGTTACCATCCTCTATTGTGGTATTAGCAAAACTTTCTTTGACAGAATCTACTACTGCGAATCCTCCCCAGGTTTGTGCACTAGATGGAAATGTATATGTACCATTACTCTGCTGTGTGCCGCCAAATGTACCGACAAAAGAAACAGGATAACTTGAAGTCATTTAATATTATATATTGATACAATATATTGATACAATAAAAATATAACTTCTAAATATAACTTCTAAATATAACTTCTAAATATAACTTCTAAATATAACTTCTAATTAAAGTAATGTTTGAAAATATGAATGAATACTATTTTTTTCAATAAGTGTTTTATTAATATATTTATCAAAGAGTAAACTTTTAACTTCTTTACTGCGATAATCTTCTTGCTTTTTTTCAAATTGCATTTCATTTAAATCATTTCCTTTTAATTGACGTTTCCATTCACATATTTGTTTTTTCATTTTTGTTCGTTTACTACCATTTCTTTTAAAATCAGGAATATCTTCTAAAACAAGTGCCAATAGTTGCTGAATTGGTTTCATAATTTGGTTAGTAATATAATGTGCATAATCAAGTTGTAATTTATTTTCTTGTATATAATTAGGCAATTCAATTTTATCACCTTGTAATGCATTTTTTTTACTATTTTTAATGTAAGCAAATGGAATTCTATCGCCATTTGCTGGTTTATTTCCAGGATCACGTTTTCCAATTCTATCAGCCAATACCTTATGTGCAATTTGCTTAGGGTTTTTATAATTTGACCGCAATGACTTAGTAATAATAAGTTTTTCAATAGGTATTTTTTCTTCAATCATGTTTTGTAGCGATGATTTAAGAAATTCAATTGCATTTCCAATGTTTTGTTCTTTCATTAATATGTCAATAATACCTCCATAAATGTCTTTAACAATAGGTGCATTATCACGTCGTTTTAAAACAATACCCATACTATTTTGATAACATTTATCAACATCTTCTTGATAAAGCATACCAACATATCTTTTTTTAGAAAGCAAGCAAAATGGCATAAATGTTTTTTCATATTCTAAATCGTGTGGTTTTTTCAAGAATTTTGAAGCAACTTCCCCCATTTCTTTAGCTAATTCAATAGTAATTTCCAATGCCTTTTTACCCCGAATTGGTTGGCCTGTTTTGATGTCTTCCAGGTTAAATGTGAAGAAAACCGAATCAGTATCCCCATAAATATATTCTGCTTTACTTAATACTTCGCCGTATTTCGTTGTATTACACACACGATTACTATAGACTTCTTCAACCACACGTTTTGCATAAGTAAGCAATAGACGTCCAGTAGCAGTAGTAGATGCAGCAACATCTTTTTCATAAAATGTGCTTGTTTTTGCTCCACATTGACCATAAAGTGAATTTGCCGTAATTTTATAACTAAGTTGTCTTTTGTCTAAAATATTTTTCATAAAATCGTCTTGTTGTTGAGGAATTAGTTTACGTGTTGCTTTACGAGCAGCAAGTAGTTCTTCCAAAATAGAAGGCATAATACCTTTTTGACCATTTGGAAATTGTGCCCATCTACAAATTTTATATCCAACTTTACGTTTTTCTTTAGCACTTGCTTGTGTTTTTCCTGGGAAATAATCATATACATCATAAGTAATATCTACATATTGATAACCTTCTAAATTATCATAAATATAATTACCACTAGCATCTATTTCCCCAGTTGTTTTAATAAGTTTATCATTCAAGTCATATTCTTTAGTCCATACTTTGCTGTCGTGTGATAAATTTTCACTAATCATAGAAGATGGATATAGAGATGCATAATCAACGCAAGCAACAGGATTATCTAAATATAAATCACATTTAGGTGGAAGAACAATAGCACCTTCATAACCAGTATCATTATATTGCTTTTGAATAACAGGCATTAAAGTATTTTTTTCCATACATTTTTTAGCAATAAAACTAGTTAATTTAATACCTTGACCTCGCATAACAAGAAAGTCAAGTGGAACACTACAAATTTTAGACATCTCAACAAATCCAGTAATAACATCTATTTTATTCATAAGATGATGAACAAGGTTACAATCCTGAATACAATATTTTGCAACAATAGCACGATCATAAGATGTTCCATTTGTTAATCTAAAAATGTCTTGTGGCGTAACATCGTCCTTTGCTAATCCCCAACGAACACTTTTATTCATATCAACATTTTCAATACTAGAAATAGTAAATGATTTTTGTTCTTTATTTATAGATGTAATTTTAAATTTAGCACCATCTTTGTATAATTCACTACTATGACTTGTTTCTTCAAAATGAATAAAACTACCAACGTCCAACCCCATCATATTTTTTGTAATAATTGTAGTGCAATTATTAGTTTCGTCGTGTTCTATTTTTTTTACACTATCTCCAATAAACTGACTTGAAACATAATCTAATTTATAAGAGGGTAGGTTAAAGTCGCGTCTAAAATAATTATAAAGGTCAACTTGAAGACGTCCACCCATTTTAATGAATTTAAGGTCGTGTTCTCCACTAGCAATTACAATTTTACTAGTTTCAATACTTTTTACTTTACCATTATCATCTAATTTGCCACAAATATCATCGCGATTTCTTGATAATTTCAAGAAACTTTTAGTGCAATTATTTTCTCTTGCGCGTTGATACATAAAGTCATAATCAAAACCAAATATATTGTAACCAATAATAACATCAGGGTCTTCTTTTACAATAATATCACGCCATTTAAGTAATACTTCTTTTTCAGTTTTGCAAGTTTCAATAAATGTATTTTTTATATCAGGTATTTCATCACAAGTATCAAGAACAACGCAATGATTTAAATAAGGTTCTTTAGTGCCATATTTTAGAAATGTAGAACCAATAAATGTAACTTTATCACCTTCAAGTGGAGGAAAACTATTAAATGAATCAGTTATGGCATTAAGTTTATCATCATAATCAAGAACATTGCTTTGTAAAACTTCAAAAACGTTTAATTTATTTATTTCAGTGTTTGATGTTTTTGGTTTTTTTTTATTCCAACCAAACCCTCCATTATTTTGATTTTCTTCTTCTTCCTCTTCTTCATATTGAAAACTGGCAAATATATTATCTCTTTCTTCATCATCTGATTGATTTTTCCTTTTCAAACTACCAATCTTATTTTTTAACCATCTTTTCATTTTTTTTTCAATCATTTCTTGATTTATTTTTTCTTTATTTTTAGGATAAACTATATCAATACAATCAAGTTCTTTCATACTTGTGCTGAAACCAAAAGCATTCATAACAATATTTGTTAGTTCATTTGATAAATTAGTATCATTCATATCAATATTATAATCTCTAAAATAATCAACAATATTAGCAGCTAATTTTTTATAATTTTTAATTGGAATTGGAAAATCACCATGACTACTACTAGCTTCAATATCAAAGCTGCAAATTTTATAAGGCACTTGCGTTTCTTTATCATTTACAGGATAAATATAATTCCAATTGATAATAAATTCATAACTACACGTAGTATTAGTTTCATAACTTTCATCATCGTCATCTCCACTTTCATAACCAACAATTTCTATTTCACTCTTTTTAAATCCAATCCACCCTGAAGGACTGATATTACGAATATGAAAGAAACGAAGTAAAGGAGGTATTTGTGCTTCATATAATTCAGTTTCATAACCATTAAATTTAAAAGTTGTTAGGAAACTATCTCCCCCAGTAGAGGATTTTTTATAATACAAATATTTCACACGATTCATACATAAAGTGTTTTCAAATTTAATTTCTACAAATTTTTGCATTTTTCCAGAATCAAATCCATACAATTTTTTTTTATCAACTAAATCCATTGAAACAATTTGTGGTGCCATTTTTTTACCAACCTTCTTTTTAATTTCTTCAAAAAACAATCTTTTAGTTCTTTCAGTCCAACTATTTCCAACGCGAATAAAGAAGAATGGTTTGTAATTTTCAACATATATGGAACAAGTTTCACCTTTTTCATTAATACCAAACATTTGTATTTCAAATTTTTGAATATCTTGCGAATCATCAGAATTTGAATCATCTATTGAAGCACTATCATTATCAGATTTATTATAAATGCTAAAATCTAATAACCTAAATTGATAATCAAATTCATTTGTATTCATATTATTTTATGTAATGAAATAATCATTAAATAAAAATTCAATTTTATATATAAACATAAAAAATATTCAGTTTAATTTTCTCTTCTTTTTCTACTTTTTTTTTTCTTAGCGCTTTTTTTATTTTTTCCTTTATGTATTCTAATTCTAATACGTTTTGATTTCTTTTTATTATTATTTTTTTTTGTTTGCTTTGAATTATTATTATTTCTTCTCAAATTTTCATTAGCATTTTGTTTCATCCAATTTTTAAATGCGTTAACATTACGCATACCATTATATTCTTTTTCACCTTTTTTTGATATAAAAACAATATGAGGAAAACCTTGAACATTTTCTTTTTTAATAGGCAGTTTATCCATATAATCTTTATGAACCAAACCAACAATTAAGTTTTTTTTGAATTCATTTTCCATTTCTCTACCTGCGTTTTCCCATTCTGGGCGCATAGTATGACAATGACCACACATTGGATGAAAAATAGTTAAAGCAATTGGAACACCTTTTTTATGATTTGAGTTAATTAATTCAATACTATCTTTAAGATTTTTAAATTTATTATTCTCAATATTATTATTATTATTATTAATATTATTATTATTATTAATATTATTATTATTAATATTATTATTATTTTTCTGTGAGTTAAAATTAAACAAAGAACTAATATTCCCATTCATTGAGTTATTAGTATCATTAATTTTTTCAGGGTCAACAGAAATTGATAATGTCATTATAAAATAACATTATATTATTTTTTATAAGATAAATATATAGATAAGATATGGCAAAAATATGTAAGTGTGATGATCCATTTTTGATGGTTTTTATTATTATAGTATTTTTAGTAATTGGTTACTATTTTACTTTAAGTAATAACTCTAAATTAGAAAGTAAACAAATTGAAGGTTTTACTTTAAATGAAAATGAAGAAATGTTCAAAAAATGTCCTACATCTTTAATCAAAAATGGTTCTAAATATTATCTTTTCAATAATAATATTCCAGAGAAGGAAGGTGTTAATCCTTATGTTATGGATAGTTTAGATGAGTATATAGAATTATTAGAATACCAACGTAAAAAAGGAATTGATTGTCCAGTATTATATGTTGAAAAAAATTATAACGCACAGGGTATGAGTGAATATAAAGTAAAACGTTCACCTGGAAATTCAACAAGAGGAAATTCATCAATACCTAAGGCAAAAAAACCACCTTTAACTAAATTGTTAGACGCACATAGAGAATCAAGTGTTTATAATCAAAATCAATACGCAGGTTTTGATAAAGATAATTTATATATAGGTGAATATACACCTTTAGATAAACGTTTCCACGCATATGAAAATGAAGAAACAAGTCCTAATGCTATGGATCCTAATTGGGGTGGACCAAAAACTTCTCAAGAATTTTTAGCTCCACAATTAGAGGAAAGAAAAAGTGAACTAAGCACAGATTTTACACCAAAATACATATATGAAGAAAATAGTTATAAAGTGCGTAAATAGATTATTCCTTCTTCTTAAATTTACGTCCTACTGCACGTTTCATATTATATTGTCCTCCTGTTATATTTTCTATAGATTGTTGATTTTCTTGACAATAAACAAGTAATCCATCTTCTAACATTTTAACTTCCTCGTCGATTGCTTTTTTCTCTCTTTTTATTTCTGTTAATCTTTCATCTAATTGTGAAAGTTTTGATACAACTTCTTTAACACTATTATCCATTATATAATAGCAAATGTATAATATTTATTATATTTAACGAAATGAATTAAAGTTTCTATTTTATACATATTTATAATATGGAAATGTTGCATAAAAATTTAGTAATAACAATATTGGCAGGAGGCGAAGGAAAGCGTATGAAATCAACTTTACCTAAAGTTCTTGTTGATTTTAATAATAAGCCAATGTTAATTTGTATTTTAGAAGAATGTTTAAAACTAAACCCAAAGAAAATTATTATTGTAACAGGTCAACATCATGAAAAAATAGTAACTAAAGTAAAAAGTAATTTTTTTGATATATGGGAAAAAATAAGCATAAAATTTATTAAGCAAGAAAAACAATTGGGAACAGGACATGCTGTATGCTGTTGTTTAAATTTATATAATGATGAAGATAATGTATTAATATTAAATGGTGATACGCCTAATATTAAATCTCAAATATTAGAAAAATATATAGCACAATTATATTTAAAAGGGTTTACAAATGGATTAATTACGTGCGAATATAAAGATCCAACAGGTTATGGAAGAGTAATAATGGATAGTGAGGGTTTTATAGAAAAAATAATTGAAGAGAAAGATGCAACAGATGAAGAAAAAAAAGTAAAGTTAATAAATAGTGGAATATATTATATAAAAGGGTTTTTATTGAAAGAATTAATACCACATATTAATGATAATAATGTACAAAAAGAATTTTATTTAACAGATATTATTTCTTTATGTTATTCATATAAATCTCATAAATTATATAATATGACATTAAATAGTAATCATATAAAGTATATTTTAGGTGTAAATACAAAAGAACAACTTAAAGAGTTAGAAGAATATGTAAAAGAAAACGGAAATATAGAACTATGAAAAACATTTTATGTTAAATCCATCATCTAAAAATTTTATAATTTTATTCTTATTATTGGGTATCAAGTTAGTATCTTCATTTTCAATATATTTAACATTAATATTAAAAATATTGCTAACATGATTATATAAATTGCAACATATAGTATTTTTATCTATACTTATCCATTTAACTTTTGTATTGTTTAATATAGCAACGCCATAAAAATAATTTTTATTATCTATTTTATTAAATAATATAGTATTTAAAAAATCCATAAAACATTAAAAGTATACATAATGTTAAATATAATTAATATAACATATAAAATATATTAATTATAAATTTTTCTTAACTTTTGTAATTTTTTAATGTTTTGTTCACGTTTGCATACCACCACTAGCAATAATTAATATATATTAGTCGTTATTTATTAAATTTATACTGCTCATATTTTTTTTTTCTTTTTCCTCGGGAATACAGAAGTAACCACAAAATTCAGAATAATCATTACGAGCATATTTACGTGCTGCAATTAATGGATCAAATATTAAATTTCCTTTTGCATCGTAATTTTTTACTTCTTGCTTTCCAGTTTTATGGCTCCAAGTATCAGTATTGTTATCTTTTCTATAAAAGTGATAATCACTTTTGTCCCATGATTGAGGTGATGTTGTTGCCATAGCACCTTGATAATAACCTTTCGGGCATTTTTTTGTATTTTTTCCTATAAATTTAACATTAGGATTATCTGCTTTAATACGCGGTAAAACATTATTACATTTGTATCTAAACCCACTAGGGGATCTTTTTTTTCTAGTATAATTATACATTTTATTGCTTAAACCATTGTAATAACCAGGTTGAGCAGTTGAACATTGTTTTTTTGTTTTACAATTTTTGAATGCTTTTTCATCTATTAGATTTAAAAAATATGAATAACAATTATGTGAATGTTTAACATTTTCATCTAAATTCCATATATTCGGTTCATATTTTGGCATTATTAATAATATACTATTAAAATATAATATTATTTAAAAAAATTTGATTAAAACATATGAAATTTAAAATGTAAAATATAATAAACATTTAAGATATGGAGAAGAAAGATGATGATTTAATGTTAAATGATACACCAGAAAATAAAATGCAAACAATAAGTGAAGATATAATAGTCGGTAATGGAATATTAATAGATGAACTAGATAATAAATCAAGTTTAGAACTTATTAATTTAAGACAAAGAACACCTTCACCATATAAAATATGTAGGTCATTATTACATGGTAAATTTTCAACAGATAGTTTAAATTCTATACCAAAAAAATGGGTTAGTAATAATGAAATTAATAATGAAAGTAATAATGAAAGTAATAATGAAAGTAAATCTTTAATAAAAAGTATTATAATACTTATTAATCATGTATTAATACAATTATCATTTTTATCAATATTGGAACCCCTACTTTTTTTTAATTATATAATTACTATGGAAGAAGATTTATTTTATGATCAAGTTGATAGTATTAGTAAACAAATGGATGGTATAGTTTCTGAAGAAATGTCCCAAAGTATTCGTTCACAACCTTTTTATGACCCATTTATTGATTTTTTAGTGTATGAAAAAGCATATATTGATGGAACATTTCACATAATGGAAGAATCGGCAGAACAAGCAAATGCTAGTGCTTCTGAAATATTAACAGAATTAAAACAAAAAGCATTACATATGGCAATTATAATAAATATGGTTACTTTATTATTTACATCGTTTGTAAAAATAATATATAAAAAATCTGTAAGTAAAATGATTATACATCATTTAACATTAATTTTATTTATAGGTTTATTTGAAATATGGTTTTTTACTGAAATTGCTTCAAAATATTTTCCTTGGTCTAGTGAAGAAATACTATTTCATTTATTTCAATGTTTTTGGATTAATACAACGGAGAAATTTCCTGAATTTCAAAGATTACAACATAATGTTACTTTTAGTTGTGAAGTATAAATATATATAATTAATTATAAACATAACTTTTTCAAAAAGTGTAAAGATTTTAATCATATAATTATTTTTAAGAGTGTAATTAATTTTTTTATAATAATTTCTTACACCTATTCCTGAAATAACAACGCACCCATTTTTTCCGTGTAAATAAGCAATTATTTCTGCAATATAAATAAGTTTTTTTCCAAATCCACAATGTTGTGTGCTTTCAAATAAATTTTTATATGTATTATTAGGTTTTCGCAATGTTTCAACATTACCATACACGTGTAATTCACGAATCAGTCCTTTATTAAATAATGAATCTGAAAATGCAACGTTTGTTTTATATTCATTAGTTATTCTTAATCTTGTAAATCCAAAAATGGCTTTATTATCATATGTTTCATAAGATATAAAATACTCAATTCCTTCTGAAGCATTATATTTTCTAACAAATAATCGTGCATCATTAACACTATATTCAGGGTGTCTCCCAATTTCTCTATATCTAATATCCATACTCCCATATATGAATTTTTCACCATCTATAATTTCATTATCTTGATTTTCCTTTATTTTGTTATTAATTACTTGTCGCATATTTCCACATTTAATTCCACCTGTTATATATGTGTCTGGAATATCACGTATAACACGTGGTAATCTTATCCAAGGGAGACAATTTGTCATTGCATAATATAATACTTCTTGCATATCTTCCTTATTTTCTCCATATGGTTTATATTTTCCTTCCTCGTGCCATTTTTTTATTCTTGTCCAGGGAACAACTTCACAAGGATAAATTTTCATTTGATCGGGTTGGTATAATGGCGATGAATATAATTCTTTAAACATATCAATATCTTTTTCTTTACTTGAATAAGGTAAATCAGGCATAATATGGATGTCAATTTTGAAACAATTATTTTTAAGAATCCGTATTGCTTCAATTGCTTTTTCAATTGTATGACCTCTATTAATTTTTTTTAATATTTTATTATCAATATGTTGCAAACCTAACTGAATGCGTGTTACACCCCATCCTAGTAATGTTTCTATCCAAGGGATGCCGTCATCATCGTTTTCTAGAACAGCATCAGGTCTTGTTTCTATACAAATACCAATAATTTTACATTTTCCATTTGTATTAATATGAATTTCTTCTTCAAGACTATAACTTTTACGCTTTGGTTCTTTATCAAAATATGTATTTACACAATAAACAAATTGACAGAAAAACCATTTTAGATATTTTTTGGGGTATTCAGTAAATGTTCCACCTTCAATAATAAATTCCAATTTATCACAAGTATGTCCACAAGTTAATAATGAATCAAGACGATTTTGCGTTTGTTTAAATGGATCAAACCCATTACGATTTGCTCGTTGAACTGCTGGTTCAAGCGTTAAATAACTTCTTGGTTGCGGTGTCCAATCATTTCCTTCGTGCGCTGGTTCATTAGGACAATAAAAGCAATCGTGTTTACAACTAAAATTTTGACCATCTGGTGTAGCTGATGTTAGAATTGTTATTTGATTAATACCTGAAATGTGATTTGCTGGTTTTTTCATAAGCAATAATGTTAGCAATTTGCAGTCTTCTATTTCGTTTTTTTCAACCAGTTTTCTATAGTGATAAAGTAAAATTGTTTTTTTTATTTGAATTCTGTTTTTTCTAAAAATTGTTTGCATAAATTTATTAAACGGAGTTTTTAAAAGTCCTAACATATTTTGATGATTGTAATTTTTATTTTTTAACATAAGTTTTTCTTCTTCGTCATTTACATAATTAATTAGATTTTCCATAATTTTAATAATGTCAATATTTTCATAATTAAAATTTGTTTCTTCTTTTATTAATTCTTCAATATCATTGATATTATTATTTTTGTCCTTGTCAAAATTTGTTACGTATGATGGCTTAATTTGCGCTAAATCCGTCATTATTAATAATTATTTTTATAAACATAATTATAATTCACATTAAAAATCAATTTATTATTATTTACTATTATTTACTATTTATTTTTACCAAAACAACTTTTATCATTTACACCAACTAAAAAGTTAAATGTATTAAAATCTTTTTTGAATAGTTCTTTATTTCTTTGATAATAGATTATTATACCAATAGTTGATAATAAAACTGAAATTAGAAAAAAAGAATTTCTAAGTTGTGAATAAAAATTTATTTTAAATTGTGTCAATTTGCTATCAACTTCTGATATATTATCTTTTATACTTTTTTTTAAATCATTAATAGATTCTTGCATAATATATAAAATTATAATAATAAATATGGTTGTTAGTGTAATAGGAGTTGGTGAACGCATAATAAAAATATACCATACGTATAAAAATATTGATAAAATTATTTTATTTAATATATCTAAATCGTCCTGTGAAAATCCTATAAAAATTAATACTATAAAAATGCCTAATATATGTTTTACAATCATATTATCTCTAACAATATGTCTAAGACTACAGGAAAATGTATCACCAGCATAATTTCCAGCAATAATAAAAATAAAAATAGCTAATTTTGAAACATTACTAGAACCAACATTTAAAAATTCATTGAAATTTTCATACATTTTAATAATATATAATATATAGAAATAAAAAACATTTAATAAACAAATATTAAATGTTTTGCTAGTTCATTTGGTTTTAATCCAGGATACACCGCGTGGAGGCGAACTATTTTATATCCCATAAGTGTTCATATGCGGGTTCGAACCGCAGACCTTCGGCTCATAAGACCGACGCTCTAACCAACTGAGCTATAAGAACAAATGCACGAAGTGGGATTCGAACCCACGAAGCTAACGCAACAGATCTTAAGTCTGTCCCCTTTGACCGCTCGGGAATCCGTGCTAATTGAAAGGCGCCCCTTTCTACATTTAACAATGCGTATTTAATCATATATTACTATGAATGACTCTTATTGAAACAATAATATTGAATAATAATTATCATACGGACTGCGTCTGTCCTTGTAATTATCTCACCCCAATTACTAGGAGGAGGTCTTTTCGCGGGCGACTTTCCATTCCCGTTGATGCACGAAGTGGGATTCGAACCCACGAAGCTAACGCAACAGATCTTAAGTCTGTCCCCTTTGACCGCTCGGGAATCCGTGCAAATGTTAAAATCAAGTTATTTTTATTTTCCTTGTTATTATTTATGTTTTTGTGTTATATATCTCTATAAAATAGGTCACCAAACAAATCAATTTATTTTTATATTATTTTTGATTTTAAGTTTTTTTCTTTTTTTTTCTGGTGTTTCACCAATCTTTGTAAACGTCTTTTTTTTCTTTTTTCTTCAGCAATTATATTTATATATACTACTTCTGGTTTGTTTTTCTGTGAAGTTGGTGGTGTGTAAAGACAAGAACGACACATTGGGCAAGCTGCTTCAAAACCGCGTTGTTCTATGTGCTTAAACATACAGGGAGTGCAGAAGGTATGACCACATAATAATGTTGTAATCTTGTCCTTACCATCGTGCTTGAATGTCTCCATGCATATAGCACAATCAATAGTGTTCTGTGATTCTTCAACAATTTTTGTTATATCATATTCCTGTCTTTTTAACCATATTTCGTGAAGTGTTTGGTAAAAACGCGGGTCGTGAATGAGTTTTGAACTCATGCAAAGATACTTACATAGTTCGTGTTTGATGGGTTTTGCAAGTTTTGTCCAAAGAGGTTCTTTACTTGTCTCGTAGAGCAAAGTGCCGGCAATTATTTTAGCACTCATATTTAGGATTTTCCTTGTTGTTATTGCTTTATATATCTGTATAAATGGGTCACCAAATAAATCAATTTATTTCTATTTTTTTCTATTTTTTTCTATTTTTTCTATTTATTTCTATTTTTTTCTATTACACAGAATTAATAAAAATTGAAATAATTTATTGTATTTTTACAAAGTTATAAAATACATTATGGAGCCAGAAAATGAAAATATAGAAGAACTAAATGAAAATGAAAATATAGAAGAACTAAATGAAAATGAAGTAAACTTACTTATTTATTCACGTGATCCTATTAGTGTTACAGAATTGTATAAAATAATAGGGTTGTAAAAACAAATATAATATGTAAAAAAAATAAAAAAAATAAAAAAAAAATAAAAAAAAATTGATTTAAAAATTATTTTTTAACTGAGTGATAAGAATTAAAAAGTAAACTTAAAGTTTGAAATTAATAAGTGATATTTGAGAGTATGAATCAGTATTGTCAACCAGTAGCGTGTGTTCCTCCGCGTTTGTGTAGTTTTTGCTATAAATCAGGTAACTCTTTAGATTATGCAATGTCACATAATTTATATAATTTTGAAACTGGTAACATAGAATGTCAGCATTACTTTGCAGCGAATTGTTGTAATTATTGTAAAGAATTAGGACACCCTATAAAATTTTGTGAAAAGTTGCGCTTGAAAAATGAAAGAAAAAAATACAAAAAAAATAAATATTATAGTAAAGAAAAGAAATATACCCCACAAACTCTATCAGTTTCTCCGCCAAGAACTCCACCCGATTCTCCACCAAGAACTCCGCCAGGTTCTCCACCAAGAACTCCGCCAGGTTCTCCGCCAAGAACTCCACCAAGAATTTCACCAAGTAAGCAAGTAACTGAATATAATGTAATAAATGGCATAGAGCAGTGGGAAAAACCGAAACAAACAGAAAAAATGAAAGATATAAAAAGAAGAATGAAAATAAATAAAATGAAAAAGGTTCATTTTGAAAGTACATTAGAAGAAAGTAAAGGTCCTATGACATTAGAAGAATTACAATAAAAAAGAAAAAACATTTAACCATAAAATGATTAAATGTTTTGTATTTAATTGTTTTTAATTAAGCAACTCGTTTAGTTTGAATTTTAGCAGATACAAAATAAATAGAATTTTCAGTAACAATAAGATATTCTTCATCAACTTTATATACTTTTGTAATAGAACTGGTATATTCATCACCTTCATTTTTAATTAAGAGTTTTTCACCATTTTCTCTTACACCTAAAAATGCATCTTCCTTGAATGATTCCATCCAATAATCCATCATAATTTTCTTATCTTCAACCAATGCAATTTTACTAGCATTTTTCAATGATTTATCACCAGGTAATGTATAATTATTTTCTTCAGTTGCAGTAGACATTCTATCTTTTTATATTATTTTATTAAAATCTTTATATGTTTTTTACGCACTAATATTAAAATATTTATATTAATTAGTAATAAATGAAAAATAATTCCGATAAAAAAAAAGAAGATGAAAATAATAAATCAGAACTATATAGTTTAAGCAATGAATGTAATTATAAGGAAATAATAATTAATGATATAAATATTCTATATATAAGTTTTGTTCGTATAATACATAATTTAGTTCTTCATTCTTTAGAAAATATGAATAATATAAATAAATCTTTATTCCTTAAAGGTTTAGACATGATGGGTCATGTATTTATAATATTATATACCTATACAAAACATTTAGAATTAACAGCATATCATTGTAGAAATGCAATTGTGCATTATGTAGAATATATAAGTCAAATAACAGATAAAGATGATAATATGTTTTTTAATTTATCTTTAAAAGATGCGGTTGTTTATGTATACACAAAAACAATATATTCATTATCCGATAATAAAAGACAAAATGTAAAATTTTCTTATAAAGAAAATAAAATATTACAAAATTTACAGCAAAATGTAATTTTGTATATTGAAATAATAAGAAGAGTTTGTATAAGTGAAAATTTTATTAAATTACCATTAAATGAAAAAGAAAGTTGTTTTAAATTAATTCAAGATGAACTTTTAAGTTATGCTGAAAGAAGAATTTTAAATGTAAAGAATACTAAAGAATTAATAAATATAGATATTTCTTTATCCCCTGGATTGATAATGGGTTTAGAAGAATATAATAATTATTTAAAAAATAATGAATTTAACCCAGAAATAGATTTTATTAAATTATGTGAAATTATACGATTAAGTTAATTTTATAGTAGAATTATCTAAAATAATAGTTTTTTTCTTTTTCTTTTTATTTTTTTTTTCAGGTTTAGGTGGAATTAAATAATTGTCTTTAATATTTTCATATTCGTCAATAAACAATTGTTTTAAGAAATTGTATACAACATATAATTCTTCATCCTCACATTTTCCAACAATAAGAACACTGCCAGTTCTAAATATCATAAAACTGATAGTGGTATTAGAATCTTTAAAATGATATTTACATTGAATCCCAGGATAAGAGCAAGGGTCATAACAAGTAGATATGTTATATTTTAATCTAAGTAAGTTATGTAATTGACATCGTTTAATTGAAAATCCAGAATTGAAATTCGAATTAATTAAAACCGTTTCACATAATTCATCTTTAAAATATAATTTATCTTGAAATTCTGGTTCTAGTAAAGATATTATGAAATTTTGTGCTAATTTAAACAATGTATCATTATGAACCCCAGGAATTTCCATTTTACCAGTATTAAATATTTTAACGTGTACTTCTTTATATTGTTCTTGAAAAAACAATCTTAGAATAATAACAAAACAATTATAAAATGCGCTTTTTTCTTTTGAACGATGTGTTGTAATATCTTTTTTAGTTAATCCAATACTAATTTTACGTATATCTTTAAAATTATCTTGCCTTGCTGAAACATTAGTAGAATCGTATATAACGTGTTCTTTATATATAAAATCTTTGTAATCTTCTTTTTTTGTAGTTAATTCATCAAACGTTTCTTTAGAATTACTTTGAATTTTGATTTGTTTTTTTATAACACCATTCTTCAAATCCATATATTTAATTAAAGGAATACTCCAAAATATATGTTCTAAATTAATACTTTTATTTAAGTAAATAATTTTAGTTTTAGTTGATATTTTTAATGGTGTACATTCAATAATATTTTTTGCAATTGTTTCATCATTGGTGTTATTATTAATACAATTATTTTCATTGAAACATTCCCAATCATCATCAACTGACATAGTTCTTTATATTGAAATATGTGAAAATATTTAAATCAATTTTTAATTTAAATAAACGGATATTAATGAATAAGTTTTATCTTATTAATATATATAAATTATAAAATGATTTGTGAAAATAACGATAAAATAAATAATAAAGATGTTGAAATTAAGCCATCTTTATTAAGTGAATGTGTAAATAATTCAAATAACTTAAGGACAACTAGTGATGATGATTATAATAATATAGTGCAAAAGCAAAAAGATGAGGTTAAAAGAATTTTAAATAATTCTGACAAAACTAGCGTAAATGAAAATAGTTTTGACCCTTCAAAATCTTCCCCACCCAATGATTTTATGAGAAAATTACAAAATCGTTATCATAAATATTCAGTTAATTAATAATTTATAAAAAATGAACTAATTTATTTATAAAAAGTTGTTTATAACTATCAGTATCATAATCTGTTTTATGAATGAAAATTTCAATATAATTTAAAAAATCAACATTTATTTGAGTATTTTTTATAAGATATAATGAATATATTTTTAGTATTTGATATATGTTTGAATTATATTTAAATGATATATCACAAATTTTTTTATCTATTTTTTTAGGATTTTTTTTATTTTTAATTATAAAATCTGTCAAGTTATTCCATAAAGTATTATTAATAATATTATTATTATTATTATTATTATTTATAATAAAAAAGTTAGATTGTAAGTAATTAATCATGCTACGAATATCTGATTTAAAATATGATATAATATGTTCTATTTGTTTCATATTAATTTTTATTTTTTCAGAAATAATAACTTTATTTAAATATTTTTCAATTTCAATATTAGATAGTTGATTAAATCGTAATTTTATAAATATATTTTGCGTAACATCATCAATTTTACATATGTAATTGCAAATTAATATAAAACAAACATTTTCAGAAATAGATGAAATTAAATATTTAAGAGCTTGCTGTGCTGATTTTGTCATATAATCTACTTCATCTAATATTACAAATTTTGTGCCTTTTGAAAATAAAGATTTAGAATTAACAAATTGGTTTATTTGATTTCTTATTACATCTATACCTCTTTCATCAGACGCGTTTAAATGCATAACTAATTCATTATTTTTAATATTAAAATTTTTTTGATATAAATTAATAAAATTAATTGCTGTAGTTGTTTTACCAGTTCCTGGTGGTCCATATAATAGCAAATTAGGAACAATTCCTGATTTAATTATACTTTTCAGAATAATCTTATTATTTTCTTCAAGAACAATATTATCAAATGTTGTTGGTCTATATTTTTCTACCCAAGGTATATTTTTATTTTCCGAATCTTCATTTTTCATAATGTTTTATATTATTTATAAAAAATTATCTTTATTTCTATTAAATATTTAAATTGAATAATTAAAAAACTTAAAAATCAATCTTTAATTAATATAATGAATAATCATAATCAAAAATTGCAATTTTCAAATTCAATTAAAAATAAAGGTTCAGGTAAATTACATCTAATAATTGGACCAATGTTTGCTGGTAAAACATCTCATCTTATGGAGAATTATAATAAATGTAATTTATGTAATATTCCGTGTATTGTTATTAATCATGACGATGATAATAGATATGATGAAAATTTATTATCAACGCATGATAAAAAGAAAATACCTTGCATTAAGCAAAAAAATTAAATGATATTTATAGTAAAAAAACTGAATTTGGTATAATAGAAAATAGTGTAGTTCTAATAAATGAGGGTCAGTTTTTTGATGATTTATATAATATTACAATTAAAATGGTTGAAGAAATGAATTTGATAGTTTATGTATATGGTTTAGATGGTGATTTTAAACGTAATCCTTTTGGTCAAATATTAGACCTAATACCTATTTGTGATAGTGTTGAAAAATTGCAATCATTTTGCGCTTATTGTAAAGATGGAACACTAGCATTATTTTCACATAGAATAGTTGATAATAATGAACAGAAATTAATTGGAACAGAAGAACATTATATACCACTTTGCCGTAAATGTTTTTTAAAATAATATAAAGAGATTAATGGCATTATTAATATATATAATGACAGAAAATATTAATAATGATGAAGAACAACTTCAGCTTCAACTTCAACTTCAATATAGCAATATTGACCCTATAACTGGAAAGAAAAAAAGAGGGAGAAAACCTAAAGCTTTGAAAGAACAAGAACTAAAAGCTGGTATTATTAATCCACCAAAAGATACTTCTACAGGACCAAAAAAAAGAGGAAGAAAACCTAAAGGGGGCAAAATTATAGAAGTAAAAAATAATAATATTAATTATGAAAGTGAAGTAGCGGAAAATGTTATTTTACAATTAAAATGTAATATTGATGATTTATCAAAAACAGAAGAAAAAATAGAGTCATTCTTTATTAATGATAATAAGAAAAATTTATTAACATTTAAAAATATCGAAGATGATAATAAACAAAATCAAAATATAATTAGTAAAGAACTTGATTTTGTATCAAATAATGTTATTAATGAAGATAATACAACAAGTATGAAACAAATATATAGAAATATTAAAATATTACAAAAACAATTTCATTTTAATGAAAATTATAATTCTAAAAAAGCTTGCTGCTTTTGGTGCACTTGTGATTTTTCAAATCCACCTATTCATATACCTAAAAATTATGTAAATGAATCTTATCAAGTTTATGGTAACTTTTGCAGTCCTGAATGCTCTGTAGCATTTTTAATGGATGAACACATTGATAGTTCTCAGAAATTTGAACGTTATCAATTATTAAATTTTATATATGGTAAGGTATATAATTATTCTAAAAGCATTAAACCTGCTCCTAATCCATATTACTTGCTTGATAAATATTACGGAAATTTAACAATTCAAGAATATAGAAAATGTTTTGATAATGAACGTTTACTTTTTGTAATTGATAAACCATTAACAAAAATAATGCCGGAAATTCATGATGAAAGTGATGACCTTATGTCTTTTAATAATATGACTACGTCTTCTAATTCAAGTATGTATCAAATTAAACGTAAAACAAATGTAACAAAATCTAAAGCTGATATTTTATCTAATAATTTTGGATTTTAAATAATTTAAATAAATACTATTTATCAAATTTAAAATAGTATTTATCTAATTAAAATTAGTATGTATTATGTTGATATGGTGTTTGCTGTTTTGGAATACTTTTTTCACGTTCTTTCATATAAGTTTCTAATTCACTATTGTCTTGTGATGAAATTTTATCAGGTTCATAATCATCCGTAGGTGTTGCTATTAAAGGATTCATATCCATTTGAACATAATTGTGCATTTGTCTTACGCCACCAGTTCCTTTTGCTGATAAATCTTCATCTGACATATCTAGAAAACTATATTTATCGGAAGAAATATTATCATATACGTTTGAGTTCAAAGCAAATGGTGAAGGTTCATCATTACTAATAGGATTCGTTGATTGACTATTATTTATTTCAATGTATGTTAGTATTTCACCACCCGTTAATACACGATTACCATGATTAGGTAATAATAAAGCAGGCACATTTTTTATAATTTTTGGCAATATAATTCTATTTCCATTTTCTAATATTATTATAGTATTTTGACCTTCTTGTGTTCTTTTATCTATACATACGTAATAAAATTTACCTTTTATATTTGATCTTGATAACGTGCTTATTAATGTCTGAGAATGTTTACAATAATTGCTATAGTACAATACATCCATTATTATTATTAATATATTTTTACTATTTTTGTTTAATATATTTTTTACGAAACATATTTAATTAAAAATAAAATTGAATTAAATGATTTAATATAAATATATATATTATAAATTATATAGAAAAATGATGAAACCTAATCTTTCCTTAATTAATGAACACGTAGATACTATGACATTTACACTTGAAAATATTGATAAAAGTGTTGCTAATAGTTTGAGGCGTGTAATATTAAGCGATATTGATATATTTTGTTTAGATACAACTGGTGATAATATGGGTAAAATAAATATTGAAGTAAATACTACTAGATTTAATAATGAAATCTTGAAACAACGTTTATGCTGCGTTCCAGTTCATATTGATGATAATGATTTTCCTTATGAAAATTATGAAATGTTTATTGATGAAAAAAATGATACACCCGATTTGAAATTTATTACTACTGAACATTTTAAAATAAGAGATATTGTTAACAATAAAGTTTTGGAAGATTCTAAAGTTAGAGAATTTTTCCCAAATAATAAGCAAACTAAAAGTTTTATATTATTTGCACGACTTAGACCTAGTATTGGAGATATACCAGGTGAATCATTAAAATTAACTTGTGGATTTAGTAAAAGTAATTCAAAAAATAATGGTGCATTTAATGTTGTTTCTACAAGCACATATGGTGAAACAATTGATACAGAAAAATCTCAAAAAGTATGGTCTGAAAAAGAAAAAGAATATAGAACACAAAAAATGACTGATGTAGAAATTTTAAATCTAAAAGAAGATTTTATGAATTTAGATGTCCAGCGCCATACAAAAAAGAATAGTTATGATTTTACTATTGAAACTATTGGCATTTATAAAAATAATGTAATTGTTAAGAAAGCTTGTTCCGTAATTATAAATAAATATAATAATATTGAAAAACTTATTTCTGAAGACGAACTGGAAGTTCGTGAATCAGATATTATAAATGATAATGCTTATGATGTTTATTTGAAAAATGAGTCTTATACCATTGGTAAATGTATTGAATATTTACTTTATACTAATTTATTTGAAAATAAAAAAACAATATCATTTTGTGGATTTAAACAACATCACCCTCATGATGATTATTCAATTATTAGACTTATTTATAAAGATGATGTTAGTGTTAGTAATGTTAAAGATGATATATTACAAACTTGTCGTGAATTAAAAAATCTATATGCTGAAATTAATGAATTATTTTAAATAAATATAAATACTTATAATATTATTATTTTTTTTTATTAATAATAATATTATATATTATATATTATATTATGAATAATAATCCCCAACCAATTCCAAGAATGGATTCGGGAATGCGTATACGTATGCTAAGAATGAATGCAAATAATTTAGGTAAAGTAAATAAAAATAGAGGTAATGAAGAAACTGGAACAATATTACATAATAATATTAATTCTAGAGTTAGAACAGCAAGAAATAGTGGTAGTGTTGTTCCAAAGAAAGTTACTAATAAACCAAGTTGTTAATAATTATTTTAAATAAATATAAATACAAAATAATATTACTATTTTTTATTTATATTTTGGAAATCCAAACGCCGAATCTAACACAGAGATACACGAATCTAACACGCCAATATATAATAGTTTAATATATTATAAAATATTATATAGTAATATTATAAAATATTATATAGTAATATTATAATATTTTATATTATATAATATAATATAATATAATGGCATCTACATTCACTGATATAAGTAATGTTTCATATACATTTGACATTAATGGTCACATCACGGAAGCAAGTTATACATCTGGTGGATTAACTATATCTAATGTTAAAACTGCTACTTTAGGAACAAATGTCAACTATATTGACAATTCTGCGTTCAAAAATGCGACAAGTTTGACTTCTATTACTATTCCTGATAGTGTTACTAGTATTGGAGCTTCGGCGTTCAATGGTGCATCAAGTTTGACTTCTATTACTATTCCTGATAGTGTTACTAGTATTATTGATTCTGCGTTCAAAAATACGACAAGTTTGACTTCTATTACTATTCCTGATAGTGTTACTAGTATTGGAGGTTCGGCGTTCTATGGAACGACAAGTTTGACTTCTATTACTTTTGGTGCAAATTCCCAACTCGCCGCAATAACCTCAATCACATTTAGGAATAGTGCGTTAACTTCTATTGCTATTCCTGATAGTGTAACTAGTATTGGAAGTTCTGCGTTCCTAAATGCGACAGGTTTGACTTCTGTTACATTTGGAGAAAATTCACTACTCAATAGTATTGAAGGTTCTGCGTTCCAATCGTCAAGTTTGACTTCTATTACTATTCCTGATAGCGTTACTAGTATTGGAAATTATACGTTCTATGATATGCCAAATTTAACTTCTGTTACTATTCCCAGTGGTGTCACTAGTATTGGAGGTACGGCGTTCGGAAATACGACAAGTTTGACAACAATTTATCTAACTGAAGATTTAACAATAGATGCAACGACATACACAATTGGAACATCTGGAAATTTTTTCGGGTCTGGAAATGTTTCTTTCGTACAATCACCACTATCTACATTCACTGATGTAAGTAATGTTTCATATACATTTGACATTACTGGTACCATCACGGAAGCAAGTTATACATCTGGTGGATTAACTATATCTAATATTAAAACCGCTATTTTAGGAACAAATGTTACTAGTATTGGAACAAATGCGTTCGAAAATGCGACAGGTTTGACTTCTATTACTATTCCTGATAATGTCGCCAGTATTGGAGAAAGTGCGTTCTTTGGAGCGACAAGTTTGACTTCTATTACTATTCCTAATAGTGTCACTACTATTGGAAATAATGCGTTCGGTTTATGTAGTAGTTTAGGAAATATTGTCTTTGAGCAAGGTATAAATTTACAGGAGATTAATGTGAATACATTTCAACAATCTGGATTAACATCAATAATAATCCCTGATTCTGTAACATTAATAAATAACCACGCATTCAAACTTGCCGCAAATTTGACTTCTGTTACTTTTGGTGCAAGTTCTCAACTCATTACTTTTGCATATGAATCATTCACGAATACAGGTTTGTCTTCTATTATTATTCCCGATAGTGTTACTAGTATTA
>Ga0181388_1000080_pt1 | contig 29131 bp, 11 predicted proteins | sample 11SPOviralmetaG_FD_130120 | JGI IMG/M metagenome (GOLD analysis project Ga0181388, IMG submission 130120) | Marine viral communities from the oligotrophic San Pedro Time Series (SPOT) site, San Pedro Channel, CA, USA - 11 SPOT_SRF_2010-05-17 | ecosystem: Environmental > Aquatic > Marine > Strait...
ATAGCAAGTTGTCCTGCTTCATTTGGACGTTTTTCGTCTTCTTGATCCACTATGGCCTCATTGTTTGTTTCTTGTTCCATACTGTATTTACCTTACTACTTAACCTGGGTTTTAACTCTTAAGAAATAATACTGCTGCAGTGGTCTGATCTTGCAGTGGAATTCCATTACTTGCAGTATTAGTACCTTGTGCGTACATTACCTTTGCAGTTACCTGGCTAAACCATACTTCTACGTTAGGATCTGGAGCAACAGTTAATGTTATTTCTGTAAGTGTTGTATCTACGCTTGTTACTGTGTAATCAGTTTCTGGAACTAACACTGCTCCAGCAACTGTTACTGTGATCGATTCCGCAAGTTCTGTACTGTCTAAACCAGTTGGTACTGTTATGCTTGTTGTAAATCTAGTGGTTGTACCATCACCAACGTTTGTTTTATCAGTTGTTGTTTTTTGTTGATATGTTGCAGGAAGTTGTTCTCCGGGACCAACATCACTTGCAATAGAGCCTGTACTGTGAGACATTGCACTTGTGCCAGCTACTCCTCTACGCAATCCACTAATTGTGTTGTTGCCTGTATCTCTTGTTCTATATGTAATTCTTTCTGCACCAATCATTACCTGACCAAATATATTTGATCCTAGATTTGGTTCACTGAGTTTGCTTACATTTTGGAAATATATAACATCTGCACTAGCAGTTACATCTTGTGTAAGTTGAGTTGTGTTTTTAGTGTTCATTCTCAACAACTTTTGATTTCCTAGCATGTCCTGGAAAATTCTAAAATTTAAACTGTTAGGGACAACTGTGTTTGTTGTCATTGTTACTGCTAACACATCAGCGGCGTTTAAAATACTTCTATCCAAAATTAAAGTTGTTTTATCATTTGCGTCAGTAGATAAACTGTATTCAGTTTGTTCAATATAGAAACCATTGAGTGTAACCACAAGTCTTTCAGGACTTGTTACTAGTCTACCAAGTGCAAAGTTATTGGTTTGTATAGTTGTTCCAATTGTTTTATCAAACTCTGCACTATCAAAAGGCACCTCATCAAAAGCGTCGCCAGTTGTAACACCTTCAGTTGTTGGTCCAACAAATACTTTTGTAAGTATATTTTGTTGAGCAGTATCATTGTAAGTGTAAACTCCAAACTGTGCATTGGCAGCTGCACTCACTCGTAAATCTAACTGATCGCCAAGTAAAATATAATCTGCTTCAGTTGTTGTGAAAATCTTAATATCACTATTAGCAGGAGGCATACTACCTACAGTAAATTCGATGTATCTATCGCTTGATCCATCCCATGCACTTAGATTATAATCAACTGCAAGAGTTTGTTTTACATTATCCACATATACTAACGTATCATTGTCAGACACCAATCCTTGGTTGCTAATACCGGTTGTGCTTATATAATATGGACCAGCACTGGAACCATCGCCTGTGTATTCAATACCTTCTGGTGGACGAAGTCTTTGTCCTTCACGAGTCACAACCATATTGGCTTGATTTGTACCACCAAGACTGTTGGTTAATGGATCTAAGAAACTTGACCCATCGTAACCTGTGATATACTGTACTAACGGCGTGCTCCATGAATATTGTGTTGGTGTAGTTGCACCTAGTGCAACAAACGTAATCCAATCACTTGCACCATATGTGCTGTCAAATGTTATTGCAGTTGCAAAACTACCACTTGCGGCAAAGGTGTAATCTGTAATTACTGCACCATTTACAAAAATTACCATTTCATGTATTTGTGTAAACACAACAGGAATACTTGCTACATTGCTAACAACATCTGTGCCAACAATACTTTCTTTGTATATTTGCGAACCACCGCCTATACCATAAACTTTTACTGCAATACTGTTGCCTACTGAACTTGGCATGGTTGCACCAAGTGTTACAACTTTGTTTACCCAGTCAATAGTATATGCAGTAGGAGGTGTAACAATGCCAGTGGTAATATCTAGCACCTGTATACCAACTGGATGTAACATTGCACTGGTAAAGTCTAATGTGGTTCCTGCACCGTTGTACACTACGTTTATTGTAGCAATGTCAAAGCCGTGTCCGTCACTGCTCCAATCACTGCCTGGACGAGTGTAAACCTTCAAATCAAGTGTGTCAAATTCACTACCAGGAATTAATTCTTCTGGAGCATGTGAACTATATGTGTCAATAAATCCGCCACCTTCGATATTAATATCAGTAGATCTTGTACCTAGGTATGTATCACTGAATTGACTTTCGTATATAACATCAAGTATTCCTGGATCGTATGTTGGTAATCCTTCTGGACCAATATCTATGTTGTCATATGGATTAATATCAAAATTTCCAACATCAAAACCTGTGTTTTGATTAAAATTTGGTCCTTCGACTTGTACTCCCGGATAGTCAATTCCAGACATCACTTGTGCTAATTCACGTCCTGGTTCGTTTGGCTCGGGTGTATACAATCCGATTGTTCTGTCTGCACCATCTAATGTAGATGGATCAACCACGGTATAGTTGTCTGGATCAAATGCAGTTCCGCTTGTAAAGTTAGCTGTTACTTTGTATACTTGAGGTAAAGAAGCATTAATTACTCCAACAGTTGGCACAGGAAAACGTACCAATTGATTTGCAGTATATGCAGTATTTGCAGTCCAATCAACAACCTGACTTGTGTATGTTATTCTGTCATATGCTATAGTGGTTGTAAAATCACGTACTTGTTGTGGTTCCAACACTGTTATCGCAGTAGCACCTGTGCCATTACCACCTGATATTGTCAGTGTTGGTGTTGTTAAATAACCACTGCCAGCAGTTACTAAGTTTATTCTTATTACTTCGCCAGCAGTATTAACAGTTGCAGTCATGGTTGCTTGTGTTGTTGCATCACCAGTTACAACCACCTGTGGTGCAACTGTATAACCTGATCCTGGTGTAAGAACTGTTACACTCTTCACTACTAATTTATAGTTGTCATACCATTGACTCCATGGAAATGTTTGCCAAACTGCACTAGTGCTTGGTACTGCACTTAATGATTTTGGATTTTCGCTATCATCTAGTATAGGTGATACAAACTGTCCTCTGAGACTATCGTAGTAAGCTGGTAAGTCAAAGTCTGTTATGCTACCGTTGTACGTATCTTCGCCTTCGTAACGCAAGTTAAATTCTCTTACTTGAACATGATAAGGCTTCACTTCGTTAATATACTCACTAACAAAGTCTTGGTTATCACGTCTGTAAATTGGATATTCAATTAGGTCACGTATTTTATGATTAACATCAATTAAACTTGTTTTGAATAACCAATCTGGAGCTGGTTGCTCACTCATTATAAATTCAAATGTAAGTATGAGCAGTTCATTTCTAAATTTTTGTAGATCAGTAGTAAATATTTCTTCGTTTAGAGCTTTCAGTATTTGTCTTGTTTCAATATTTGGTGCTTGAGAAAAACGTTGTGCATCAAAAACTTCAACATCAAAACCAAAGTTGCCTACACTATAATCCCAAACAGTACTATCAATTGCAACAGTACCATCTTCTAAGAAAACTCTTGTCCATTCACTGGTTGTTGTGCTATACTGATATACTTCTTTCTTTCCAAAACTGTTTGCTTCTACTGTTGCCCAAACTCCATCTGCTACATCAGTTAATGCTAATAAATCACTGTACAATTTTACATCATAAGTGCTGGCATTTGCACTACTATAGGTTGTAAAATCTGCGTTTATGCCATTCCAATCTACATAACTCCAGTATAGTTTTGTATCGTAGTTTTGTACTCTTGACAGTAGCAGTGTTTGTTCTGCTTGTACCGTATAAATTGTCCACAATCCCTCTTGTGTACTATCACTTGCTATAAGATATTTGTAACCCACTGCTACTTGACGTAGGTCTTGATATGTAAGTTCAGCGTAGGTTAATAAACGTTTGTCCCATTCTCCACTTGCTGAAGTTGGTTCTGGTTCTTCACTGTTGAGCAATTTAAAACTCTTGCTGTCAGATATAGGATACAGTTTCATTATCCTATTTGCACGATCCATATAGTTTTCAAGTGCAAGAAATCTGTTAATAAAGAAACTCTGTCTTGGACGAAAACTAACACCATACTTGTCTGCAACGCTTAATGTAGCATCTGGTACAAGATTACCAAGGGTGTCTTCACCACAGTAACTATCTAAGAATTTTCTATAAAGGTTACCACCTAAGAAACTTTTTGAATTACCAACGGTAATTAAATCATATTCACTGTGAACGTTATCGTTGTTTTCGATCTTGTCAAATTCTACATGTAGTATTGTATCTTTTGCTGAAAATAAATTTCTACAATTGTACAAACTTATTGTACTTGGACTAATAGCAGCGGTATATGATATTCCACTTGATCGTGGATTAGAAATATATTGTGCAATGCCGACTGAGCTTAAGGTTTTGTTTGGACTTACTGCTAATAGCCCTTTAACCCAATAGTAATAATAGGTAATAAATGTGCCTGCACTATCAAGTTCGCTGGTTATTACGTAACTTTCAGTAGTGTAAACTTCGCCTTCGCCTGTGTAATCTGCTGGTGCTACTGTATTTTTAGTCCATTGATAAACGTCTACCGATGAACCGTCAAACAACTGTCCCCAACGACGTGCTTTGTATTCAATGGTATCCTGATGATAATCGATAAAACGCACAGTTGATAGGTCCCACCACATTTCACCTAGATGAGTAGTGGTCCACTGCGAACCATAGTTGTTTACAGTGCCTGTGTTGTAGGCAGCTGGATCAATACCACCTGTGTAATCAATATTTGCTTGTGCTGCTCCTAATATTTTACCTTGCAGAGGATCAATGAAATCTAAGTAGCTGGTAACTTCGTTGTTGCCTTTGTTATATGTAAACACACTGTTAAGCAATGAGGCATTAACTATTGGTTGTTGTGTATAAATTGCTTTCCATGCTGATTCTTTATTAGCGTTTGTTAATTGAGTTACTCTGCCAAAATCACCAGAGCTATCGTTTAGATCGTCATTTGGTGCACCAACTAATAGTATGCCATCATAATAGTCAACTGCTGAACCAAATTTATCTAGACTTGTCATAGTTGTATCATAAATCTGTTGACCAAATACAAACTTACCTGGATTTGTAGCACTGCTATTTGCTGAATTCAAGTAATTATAGGTGTAAGCCACTCCTGATTGATCCAATGGATCAATAACTGTTGTGCTTCTTGAATCAAAATATGTTGTGTCTGTATCAAATGTTGTTGGTAAACTTGCAGTAGCATCAGGAGCACCAACTACCAATGTAGTTGCACTGTCATCAATCTTTAAACTAGTACCAAAATGTCCATATACTTGTGCAATTGGCGCTGTAATTGTTTGTGCATATACCCATGGTGTTAATCCAAGATCTGCAAATGCTGTTCCTTCTCCAGGAGCTACTTGTAATTTAATAAACTGTTCACCAGCAATAACATTTTCCAATGTAATCTGCAATGAACCGTCAACGCTTTGTGCAGTTATGTTTGGAAGATTAGCAGTGGCAATATCTGTAACTAAACTAGCAACAGTTGTGCCTGTGAGTGTTACGTAATAGTTGTTGATTCTTATTGAGTCAGTTGCAGTCAACACTGGGTTTGCAACAGTTCCAGTAATAGTTCCAAATAATCTATTTTGATTTATCCAACGCTCGACACTCCCGCCTTCCGGAACAACTGCACTGTCATTTGGCATAGCAATGTATGCACTACAATTTGTTGAACATATATCTACAGTTTGACCAAAGTAATAACTAGCACCGTTTAGTGTCGAATTAAATTGTTGTATGGTTTTAAAAATGTTTGTTTCAACTTCGATGATGTCACCAATTTGTAATGTTACTGGATTCGCAGTTGTTCCTATGGTAACTACACTACCTGCAACACTAAACTGTGCGTCATTTGCATTCCCAGTTGGAGTCAGGAACGTTCCATTAAGTGTAACTGCTATTGGTGCAGTTGGAGTTTCTGTTACCGTAAAGTTTTGTGTTGTGGTAGAAGCAGTGGTAACTTGAAATCTTTCAACACTTCTATCAATTATATAACTTTCACCAGCAAGCGTATTTGTTCCAATGGTTGCATCAGGTGTACCAACTATTATTTGTCTACCATCTGTAGTAGTTGAAATATCGTAACCAAATTGGTCACTTGCATCAAGTCCTGTTGCAGTAAAAGTGTTTACAAAATCCCAATGTGTTTTTGCTGATATAAGAACTGTTCCTGTAACTCCACTACCAAGTACAACGTCTGTGCCTACAATAGTATAATCAAAGAATGGACGTAATAGGACATTGTCATGATACACTGAAAATGAATAAATGTCACTAGCAGTAAACAATGTACTAAAACTAAAGTCTGTAGTTGAAACTGATGGAAAATACGTAGCACTCTGTAGTCTAATAATCCGTAACTCATCTCCTTGATTGAGTGCAGTATTAAATGTTATTCTCTGTACTCCACTAACAGTGCTTAAAGTCCAGTCAACTCCTCCGCCTGCTTGTGGTATATTGTTAACTGTTACACCAATTTGTGTTGTTGCCGTTGCATCACTAGCATTAACAACAATAGTTGGTTGAATATTAAAAGCAGTAGTCGAACCATCTCCAGTGTATTCTATCTTTTGTGATTGTACTTCAACTTTACTGTAGGCGTATACTTTATTGTCTGCTGGTGCACTGATGTACATCCAACGTTCATCTGCACTGATTGCTACACTTGTTCCAAATTTGTCTGCATCATTGGTACCGGTGTTAAACAATTGTTGCTGAGTATATGTGCCATCTGCACTGTTTCTGTTGACTGTTAGTGCATAACCTTTGTTGCTATCACTAGCAGGAGCACCTGCTACTGCGTAATCATATTTTCCAACACTGAGACTTGAGCCAAATCCTGCAAATCCTGTTGTGGTCGGTGCTATAAGTGCAACTTGTATATATGAACCAGAGATATCCTTGCCTAGTGCATATAATCCACCTTTACTAGAATTATGTCCAGGTGCCCCAATTAGTAAACCTTGATTTCTTAATCCTTGTGAAACTGTTGTACCATACAAGTCGTTCTCAAGCGGAGTAGTTGCTTCGAGGTCAGTTGGTGTAGAAAATGGATTGATTTTTTGTAAAACTGTCCATTTGTCATCGCCATTGTTGTCTACCCAGGCTTGATTTCCTGGCACAATATTATTTGCAAAACTTAAATTAGCAACATCACTTGCTTGTGCAACACGTACACTTTCAAGAATAAATGCACGACCATCACCTGTTACCGACACTGTTTCACCAGCAAGACTAAGTGTTAGTGTTATAGTTTTTAACCCCGGAACAGTACCAACAATATAAGCACCATCAACTGACGCACTAAAGTATTTGATTATTATTCTATCATTAACAGATAAGCCGTGATTGACATCAAATGTTATAGTACTTGTTTCATTTAGATTGTCAGTAACTGATATCACACTAGCTGGTACCAAATTGGTTCTAAATATATTCCAATCGTATGAGTTTGCTTTGGCTACCCAAATATTTGTCCCAAGTGATATGGTATCTAAATTAGCAAGTATGTTTGTTAAATCGTTATAATCAAAAACTTTGATATCAACATCGTCATAGTTTACATAACCAGCTGACGGCAGGCTAACATCTTCTGGAATTGTTGTAACTGTTGGTAAAATATTTTTATTTGTAATAGGAAAACTTTGTTTCCAAATATCTTCAACTAATACTGTCTGATTAGCAGTTGATACCTCTTGCGGATCAATAACTGCAATAGTACTTGGATTACTTAATAATTTACTTTCGTCTGTGCGTAATTCAAAATAACTTCTGTTTGCATTTGCACCATAGATACCACGTTGTATTGCCCAGTTTTCAAAAATCTCATACTCTGCTTCTTCTTTGCCAAGATTCGCACTAGTAAAATTTTCTGCAGCAGTGATTGTTCCTTTTGTTCCTAAGAACTGCGAGTACAAGCCAGCTTGTGAAATATCATCTAGGTTCAAGTTTTGCATGTATTGTCTTGGACGGAATCCAATAAGTCCTAATCCTAGTAGTGTTGAATCCTTCTCAAGATTGGCAGTGTGTATATCATAATTTTCACGTAGGCTATCTGCTTTGGTTGCAAGGTTAGGCAACAATCCAGTTTGTATTTGTGCATAATCACTCTTGATCCAATCAGTAAAAACAAATGTTTCACTTGGTGATAGTAATCTTGTTGCACTCCAATATGCATTTTTATAAAGTACAATTTGTCCTTTAGTATAAGAAGTATTTGCTACCCATTCTTCTATATTATCTTCATTGAGAATAAAACCTTGTGCATCAAGTGTGCCATTCCAATCAAAAACTGTATTACCATTTAATAATAATCTATTTTGTCTTGCACCAGTTATTGGTTGATATATCAAATCGTTGAAGATACTAACGTTATCAAATACTATAATATGTTCATATGAAGTAAACCTTGCTGACAACAAACTAAATGTTTGATTGTTAACTCCAATTAGTTTCAGTTCGTTACCAAGTCTTTCAACTGCATAATCTTTGCCAAGCAACGGACCAAAGTTTTGGTTTAACATTACATCGTTGATATTTTCATTAGCCAGGCTTTCAACAACACTGTTTGGCTTTTCTAATTTTAAAACATTTGCAGCAGGGTTAAGATTGATAATACTTCCTACAATCCAATCCTGTCCTACCCAGTATAGAAATTCCTTTGCCATTTGTGTCCAGTTAAGAATAACTTGATTCTCTGTGGTATCAAAGGTTAGTCCTTGTTGTGTTAATAATTGACCGTAACTAACTAAAAAATCAACCACTGCATTTGCAGTTGCAAACACATAACCATAAGGAACTTGAATTACATTTTTTGTAAAACTTTCGGCAATACGAACTGTATTTCCATTTACTGTTACGGTACTAAAAGTTCCAGCAATGGTACTTTGTAATATTTCAAAGTAAGGTTTTACTGTTGAATAACCCGACACTGACCATCCACCACTGGTTCTTTGAACTGTAACACTTGAATATTGTACTTCAGCAAAACTTGGATTCTGATAGAGAAATAGTTGATAACTTTCGTCTGGTAACAACAAACTACTGTTTAAACTGTTTGGTGACGACTTTTCAGAAAATATTTTTAAGTATCCTTGATCACTAAATGCAGCCATTCGATAACACAATCGAATATCCATATTTGCTAGAGTAGCCGTTAGTGCAGTGGTACTATCTAAACCTGTGATTCTATTGTAATCAACAATAAAGTTAATATAACTGTTTTTGATTGTTCCATTACCATACACGCTTATCACACTTGGATCAATACGGAATCTATCATTATACAAGTATTGGTTGAACTCTGTATTGTATTTCCATAGATCTCTGTCAGCAAATAGTGAGAAATATTGTGCAGGTTTTGTTAATGCTAGTAATCGTTGTATTGCGAAAGGGTAGTAACTACTTCGTCTCCAGGCATCCTCAGTAGGTCCCATGTCTCCTGCTACCCACGATTTTTCAAAGCTGTCTACATCGTAACTGCCAACAATACTATCAATTGGCGGTACTAGATTTCCTTGTGAATCAGTTGGGATACATTGTAATAACTCAGGACGAATATACTGTTTTCTTATCACATTTCCAGTTGGGTAAGCAACAATACCTTGTGCCATGTCATTCCATAGAACAGTATTACCTGATGTGTATGGAGCTGGTCCGTAAGTTGTTTGCCACCAAGTTGGCTCTACACTGAGTCCTACCATTTCCCATGGACGAGTGTGAGGGGAATCAGTATCATAAAGATCAAAATATATACCTCTCCAGAAACCTAATAGAGGAACATCAGATAATCTGTTTTCACTTTGACTATAATTCCAAGTAAATGCGTTGTCTTTAATATAAGTTTGATTTTTATAAGGAACACGATTCTCACCAACCCACGATAAGAAACTAACATTTAATATATTGTTAACTTCAGTAAGAGTGTAATCAGTTGTTCTGAACTGTCCTGGGATAACATCAACTGCTTGAAGGGGTGGATCGTATCTTTCAACTTCATTTATTTTGATGTTATTGAAAATTCTTTTTTCAAATTCTAATAAAACATCATTTCTAAAATCACCGTTTTCAAATGCTACAGTTAAACTACCATCATGTCCTTGTATGACATTTGTTGGTGTTACATAGGTATTGTCTAAGAATTCTTGCGGACGATATATGCTATATAATCCCATCATACTAGGAGTTGCTGGTACATAACTTCCGTAAGTTGTAGAATATTCGTTAATGGTAATTATGTCACCAATGCTAAGTGTTATCTTTGTACTATTGATTGTAATTCTTGGACCATCGGTTGCTACAGTGTATTCGTGTCCGTCTCCAACAAGTATAGTTTGTATACCAGTGCTCTTAGGAGTATAATATACTAATATACCTTTGTAGTTTGCAGAGGTTAAGTCATAACTGTTAAGAGTATCAAATACATAGGTTGTAATTGGTGTTATTGTGTATGTTGTAGTTTCAAAGGTGTTACCACTTGGAATTGCATCTGTCCAATAAAAAGGACTAGATTCGGTTTTTCCTGCATTAATTCCCAATAGCGTAGCATCAAGTATCTGTGCAGTAGTTTTTCCTGACCAATCATTGTTTGCAACATAATCTAAAATCTTGTTTTTAGTCTTGTTATATTCTGAACTATTAAATTCTATAGCACGGAAAAATTCGTAGTCTCTGCCATTAATGAAATTTGTCATCATAGTAACTGGCGCACTTTGTTGTAGTATTAGATCTCCATAAGGAACAACATTACCTAAATCTCTTACGTTATTGTTACCGTGTATTTTACCTTCGAAGTTTTCTAAATTTTGACAAATACTTTCATAATGTGTACGCACTGTACCTAGTGTAAAGTCCTTGCTATTTTCATTCATAGCATTTGATTCTAGGTTTGATGGAATAGTATAAAATGCAATGCTGCTCGGACTGTTGCTGAGCACTTGAGCTTCAACTATAGCACCAGTAACCGGTACTGTATCAGGTTGTCCTAATACATTAGGGTTGAAAGTAATTACTGTTACATTATCACTATTGGTTGCATATGTGTAAGTGTTTGGAAGAACAAACTGTCCTTCGACAAATACCTTAACTGGAATTTTTGATGTATCACTTAGTACTTCAATATCCAATACCAAGGGAGCTCCATTATAATCAAAATTGAAACTCTGTCGTTGTGTGTTTGTTTCAAATGATGTTTGCCATCCAAGTAACTTATCAAATGTGCTTATAGTATTATACTGTCTAACTGTTCCTGTGTCAATGTTTTTTGTAACGCTAACTGTTCCGTTGACATATACAAATGTGTCGACATATAAATTGTTGTCAAAAACAATATCACCAACATTGGCAATAGTTAGATATTTTAAAGGCTGGTCAATTATGCTATCAGTGGTGCCTGTCCCAACTGCATAACTAAAAAGTTTAGTTCCAGCAAAAGTTGTACTTGGATAAACTGTTGTATTGCTAAAACTATAACCACTGCTATCAAATATATCAAATAGTGGTGCTTGATTCACACCAGTTTTTTGCTGTCCTAATATCCAAGTTGTTCCGTTGAACCAATAAGATTTTCCTTGAAGTGTAATACCTGATGTTACTATAACATTTGTATTGGTTGGAATATCAGGTGTTGTCAAACTTGCTGGTTGCAAGTCTATAACATCAACACTACTATCGCCAAAATCTACAAAACTCACTGTGTAAATCTTATTACGCACTTCTGCATCAAGATCGTTTGCAAAAATTACTCTTGATCCAGCAACAAAATCATAACCATCCACACTGTAACCAATTGTGCCGTTAATGTTCGAAAATGCATCTGTTTCTGTGAAGTCAATGATATCTACTGCAGGTGTTGCAAGTGTTCCATAATTAAAAAGTTTTAGACTTTTTCTGAATTCAAGTATTGGACGTTTAGCACGATTATCATTGTTGATTACTAGGGGAATATTATTATAGATAGCAGTTGCTTCGAGCACACCAATATGAAACCATCTATTACCTCTGCTCCAAGCATTTTGATCTATACTGGCTCTGTTTATTATCATATAATCTTGTGCAGTTGGAGCATTATTTGTTGCGTCAAAGTTTCCGTCGTCAAACGCTGTGCTATCAAAAGGTACAGTGGTTGAAATTGTATATGTTTCTGGAGTAATAAAATTTGTTACTGGAAGAAGTTCGATAGAAGTACCAACTCCTTCGATATAGTATTCTTTATTCTCATAACTTGTCGGAACAACACTTCCGATAAATTGTACTTTAAGTCCGTTTGTAAAAACAACACCGTTTGGTGATGTATAAACTGTTTTACCAATAATGTCTTCGATTAAAAGGTCTGATGAATTTGCTTGTTCAACAAGACGAATAACACCAAAATTTCCTTCAGCGTTTCCATCTTGGTAATAAAGTATATCAAGATTTGCAGTGATCAATGGTTGTCTTACAAATTCACCTTCTGCATCCTTGTACATAGTTGCACCAGCATATTCAGTTCCGTATTCTATTAGAGTTTTGCTTAGGTTTGCAACATTTTGTACTTTTGTAAGTTCCATAAAAGGACGTAAAGGATCTGCATAGTTAAAGTTTATTCTCCACTGCACATATCTCTCTGGATTTGTTGCCAATGCCACACTATTATCAAATCCAGCGTTTGGTATTCCCGGATTGTCTTGATCAAACAGTGTTTCATCAAAAGGAGTAAGTGTTTCCCAACCAGTGTTGGTATCAGTGGTAATAATAAGTGTTCTGTTTTGCAAATCAGTGATGCCGTCAATGCCACCATGCTCTTCTAAAAATACATCAACAAACACATTGTTAATTTGATTGAACTGTAATGTGTCTTCGACTAAATCTGTTGATCCAATATCTGCTAGTGTAAAATAAAAGTTTTGTGCAGTTTTCTCTGGCACAGTGAAAACAACTGTTCCAACATCATCACCATTGTTTGTTACTCCTAGTACATCACGCGAACTTTGGTTTGGTTGTTGTGGAAGTACCCCTGACGTTCCTGGTACACTTTGTATGAAAAATGGATGACCGCTTGCATTGACGTTAAACGTATATTCGCCTTGACGAACAAATGTTAATGTAGGTAATGCTCCTGATTCTCCTGAAAAAGTATAACCATCTTGGGTATATGCAACATCAAATGTATCTCTAATTGGAATAGTATTTCCAAATACATCAACGCTATTTGGGCCTTCTGGCACCCAGTAATACTGACTAAAATTTACATATTTGTCAAAATCAACAAAAGGATCAAAACTATAATGCTCACTATCAAAAAGTCTATCATCACGTGTAACGTCTGCACCTTGTAACTGAAGACTATCAATTATTCCTGGATAGGTTATTGCATTTGCAACAGTGTTGGTATTTGGTGTAAGTTGTACCACTCCAGGTTCAAGTTGGTAATCGGTTCTATTAGCAGTTGGTTCTAATACATAACTGTCAGATGCAGTAACACCAGGGCCAATCTTACGTCCAATATAACCTTCGGTTGGCTTTAACTTTGGGTTTTGTGTAAGTTGGTCAAGAGTACTACGAAGCAATTGCTTGTTAGCAGGAGTTTGAAATATTTCTGGTAGAAAGTCTTCTGAGCGAATTCTTTTAGCCATAGCTTATACTACTCCGCTGTTTGATGCAGTACGCAGTTGGCTACTGGTTAATGCGTCAATTACTTCAACGTCGTTGACTGTGGCAGAATTTACAAATATTTCATTTGCTTGGCTGCGTATCTCATATAAATCACCAAATGACTTCAATGGATCTACTGGAACAAGAACTACTGTTGAAATAATACTTCCTAATTGGTCGTGCAAGTATGCACTTAGTTCTGAGAAGAAGAATGTGTCTCCAAAATCCCAATTGTCAATAGTAAAGTATGTATTCATAGCTGATACAACCTGACTTTTAATTTCACTAACACTTGCAGTACTCAAAGGATTCTTGACACACTTGAGTGTTGCTCTAAGTTCAACTGCAGCTTTGGTTCCAAATAATGGTTTAAAGGTTGCACTGTTTAAAATAATATTATCTGAGATCATTTTGTATTGATCTAATGTTGAATAACTTGTGGTAAGTTCATCAATTGTTGGTTGTGCAGGTTCTGGTACAGTTCCTGTTGAATCAGTAACATAATTTTGATATGCAATATAATATGCTTGTGTTACAAGATAAATGTCAATAATATTAGTGGTGCCTGGATCAATTCGTCTACTCAATGGCGCATTGTGTCTATATTGAAAGCTCAATCCTTGTCGACCAACATATGTTATATAACCAGTAACCTGTGCAATAGTTCTAAGACCATCATAAGCGACTGTTAACTTGTAAAATTTCTTATCAGTATAAGCATAAAATATTTGTGCATCTGGGTATTCACTTTTAACTAATTCAATGGCTGCTTCAGTTGCAAGTGTACCATTTACAACACCGTCTGCAAGTGGCAGATATCGTTCAAGATTATCAAAGTCAACTGTTTGTTGTAGGTAAATTCTTTTATTATTTGGATTCACAGTTGGATCAACTAGAGTTTGAAAATAATCTGGATTATCTGGTACACCGTCATTGTCAGAATCTTTGTATGATATTCTAACACGGAAATCATCAATAAAGCCATCTGTTTCCACAGGTTGATCAACAATATCAAGTACTTCATCACTGTTAAGTGTTGCACTTGAATCTGGTAAGCTATTTGTTTTTAAAACGTTGATAAAGTCATTGATCACTGTTCCTGTTTTAGGATCGTAAACTTTTTGTGTGCCATCATAGAAGAATCTTGTTTCAAGCACACTGGCCCAAAAACGTTGCAAACTTCTTGAACTGACAGTATACGTTACTCCATCTGTTTCAAATGCTACTAACCAGGAATTGTCTTGTCCAGTTCCTGTTGTACTTTGTGCGTTTGCAAGACTGAACGTAGTTGCTGGATTTAAATTAGTTGTTGTAATTACGTACCAAGTGCCTGTTAGATTATCATATCCTAAACCAAAATTTCTATATAACTCGATGTTTTCACGAATTGTGGTTTCGATTGCAGTTGGTAAGTCTGTAATAAAGTTTGGAATAACTTCAGTTGGCACTGCATTAGTAGGAATAAAATTGTTAAGTGTTACAGGTCCAGTGCCATCTGCATTATTACCAACTCCTTGATTTGTTCCATCAAGTTCTAATGCAGTTACAGTTGCCCATAATACCATTTTATCGCCTGGAAGAGTAGGAGATCCTGCAATTAACCTGTTAAACTTATTGAAGTATTGTCCTGCTGGTGGTACAAACTTAATTAAACCGCCTAATGCAATATATTGTTTGTTGTCACTTGCTTGCGGTCCAACTGGTGCTGGTGCACCGCTTGAAACAAATTTGAAATAACCTGTTGTTTCATTGTTTGCAGTTGTACTCTGACTCCAGTTTAAATTTAAACTTGTTAGACTTGGTCGAATAAAGTTTTCATAATAAAACTCTTGCATACCGCGGCTTGCTAGTACAGGTTCAACTTCATTTACAATTACATCTGTAATATCGTTTTGATCAACAAATGTAAAAGTAAAACTTGGAACAGCAGTATTTTCGTATATCATACCATCACTGGCAAAAATATTGGTACTTGAGTATTTTCCAGTGATATCAACTAAATCCAAGTACCTACTAGTACCAATTGAGCTACGATTAACTGCCTTGGACTTGATTATAGTTGAATAAAGTGTATATGGAAAATTGTTGTAGTCTTCTCCGTTAACCATTCTGTTTTGTGTATAGAATCTTGCAGGAGCTCTTTGTTTAATGTCGTCAATGTTTTCTCTATTGGCAGCATTGCTAACTGGTTGAGTTAATGCACAAGTCAATGTAAGTGTTTCATTACGCCCAGTCCTTGACACATAGCCGATTGAGATAGTTACGTTTTGCATCTCATCTTGATTTATAATATAACTTAAACCATTTGATGCTCTTACATAAGTTCTAAAGGATCCAACTGGTATACTACTGAACACACCATCGCCAAAGTTTAAATTAATTTGGTCGTTAGTTCTTGATGTGGTAGTAAAATATCTACGTTGTTCTGGGGTTAACTCTTCAACTGCTCCGCTATAAATGTTTTCTACAAGAGTCCACTGGTTTTGAATATTGCCCTCTGAATCTAGCTGATACAACCATGTATCTTCGTTATTAATACCTTCAATATTAACATTTACAACTCTATTTGAAATACGTTCTCCAAGATTAAAATCTAGGTCTTGTAAACTGCCTTGCTTGAATAAGAAAAAGAAACCTGTGTCAGCACTCGCATAACCTTGTTTGTCGTTTCTGTAAAGTATGTTAAATGCACCGTTTGGAGCAGGTGCTGGCTCGTACAAATATTTTTGATCTTGCGATGTGGCACATACTGCTTCGAATGACATAGTAGTACCATTGACCGTATTAGTGAATGGTATTACAGGAAGAAACCCTTGTATAAGATTGATACCATACTCTTCTGTTTGCACACCAAGTATTGTCTGTGAGTTTCCTGGACGTCCAAATCTTTGTGTGTTATCTAAACAGGAATTAACAATAACTGTAAATTGTTCTAACCAGTTTGCATTAGTGGTATCGTTCCAGTTAACTGTGATATTTGAAAGATTTACACCAGTAAAATCAATTACACCTTCTGTGGTGCTGATGCTTTGTACTTTTAAAAAACCAGATGCTGCCGTGTTACGTTTTGGAGTGTAACTTACTAATTCAGCAAGACGTACTACGCTGTCTCTTCGTTCAGCAGTATCAATAAAGTTCTCTCTGGTGTTCAGGTCATTTCTAAAACTACCTGCTTGTCCCATAAACGCCATAACATCAAGTAGAGCAATAAACTCACTTGACTCAATGTAGTCATTAAAACTCTCTGGATAGTATAGACGTATGTAATCTATAAAGCTCTTACGTAGGGTTTCAAAGTCATAACTTTGAAAGTCCGCTTCACGGTAAGTTTGGTAAATTCTCTTCCAATCCTCAACGCCAAATATACTGGTTTGTCTTGTAGTTTTAGCCATGTGTATCTATCCTTACCTAGTATTTATGAACATTATAAACTGGGTAGTTTATACTACACGTCTGACAGAGAGGCTCGTTGAGTTTGATTATCAAAGAATACTGACAGTAACCGGGCATCTTGTCCTTGTATGGTTTGTATCTCTAATTCAACTAGTATTCCATTTTCTTGCGAAAACACATTTATATCTGCTACTTCAATTCTTGGGTCTTGTGCAACAACTCTCTGTATCTCGTTTATTACTGCTTGTGAGGTTTGTGCATTTTGTGGTTCGTATATAAAACTCCACATGATAGTACCAACATCAGGTCGCCCAGGCATTTCACCTTGACGTATGTTTAAAGCATTGGATAGATCTTGCTTTATTATTTCAAAATCTGTTACAGTGTATGTTTTATACCTGTCTATTGTGCTATATCCGATTATCTCTGCCATACTGTATTTATAGTCCTAGTCTAGGTACTAATTCCATTAACTTTTTTATTTGCTATACCAGACTGTACTGCACTATCAATTGTAGTTCTAATATTTGTATTAGTTACACCAACTGTACCTGTTGAAAACCCTTGTACTGCATCACTGATTTTTTCTTGTGTCAAACTAACTGCATATTGCCCGCCTCTCACTAGTGCATCCATATCACCGCTTGTGATTTTTGCACTAAATGAACCTGCTAAAGTTTCGCCAAGTATAGCACTGCCTTCTGTCCATTTTTTTACTGCATCAACTCCATATTTACTTGCGCCACTAACTAATCCTGCGAGAGAAGCTTCATCTTCTAATCCGGTTACAATGCCTGCATTTTGCAGAGAGCTCAATCCTTTGTTAAACAAATCGTTTTTTGTTACATCTTGTATAGATTCATTATTCAAAAAGTCACTTACTCCAGATATACCTTGATTTCCACTCCACACACTGGAACTGCCTAATACAGTATTTAAATCAGCAGTTGAATCTTTGAGAAAGAAGTCTGCAGTTCCTGGTTTTAGAAAACCAGCCGTTTCAAGTTCACCAGCACTGAATCCAAACTTGCCTACGCCGAGAGTATTTGATATTTCATTTGAATTTTGTTTGACTAACTTACTTGACTGTGCTACCATACCTGTAACTTTTTCAGGTGCTATTTTTCCAACATTCGTGGTAGCGTCAGTTTGTTTTTCATAATCACCTTTGTTAATTTTGTCAATTTCTGTTGTTTCTGCTTTTTTAACTGCTTCTTCGGTCTTGGAGTCCAATGGAACTTCTGCACTCGTACTAACTAAACTTGTTGATACATTAACACCTCTGCCTCTTTCAGCAAAAGGTTCGTGTGTTGGTGCTCTGGTAACAATTGTTTCAATTGCTGCTGGTTCTGGAACCCATCCAACATCTGATTCAAACTTAGTATCAGGTAAACGTTTTTTTGGAATTTCTTGTGCTTTAGGAACATCACTAGCTGCACCTGAATTTAATTTGATACATCCTGCTTCTAAAGTAAGACCGCTTCCAGCTCCCCACGAACCTGTGTTGCTTTTTAGCATCAATGATGAATCACTTTTTAATCCTATCATGCTTTTACTATATGCTAATAAACTGTTTGTTCCTGTTAGGTTTAAACTAGAACTTTCTAAACTCATTGCCCGTTTGGCATGCATGTTAATGCTTCCATTTTCGCTATTGATGTTAACATTTCTGTCAGCATGTAGATTAAGTTCGCCGGCACTTCTTATGTTTACACTATTTGATGCATACATGTCAATGGTGCCTTCTTCACCAAGTTCAATCCAAGATTGTCCATTAGCATGCATGATATGAATTGTTTTTCCATCTGGAGTATCATTCATCATAATCTGATGTCCAGCACTGGTTCTAAAGCGTACTAGATTGTCTTCGTTGGTTTGATTACCATCATCCAATACAATGCTATGTCCACCTTTACGTGCTATAATATTTGTTTCGTTTGCTTGTAAAGTTGAACTAGCAAGTTTTTGTGCTAACTGTGCATCAGTTAATCCTCCAGAATATATAGGTCTTCCAGCAGTACTAATACCAAAAACAGTTGAAGGAGATTCTCTTTGGCTATTTGAACCAATAGGTCCAAGTAGTGGATCAGCAATAACTCCTTGGCTGAGAAGTTGTCCAGCAAGAACACTGTGTACTGGTTTAACTTCGTCAAAGAATCTTTGATTTTCTGCTATTGCCGGATTTGCGTTATTAATCTCAACAACTGGTAATTTTTTCTTGCCAGTGTAATAAGGACTGCCACTATCATCAACATACTTGTTGCTAGAACCTATTGCAGGCATCATATGGTTAAGCCCTGATTCAATAGGCATACCAAGATAGTATCCTTGTGTTGGATCTCCATTTGCAAAAAAACAAATAACCTTTGTACCAACATCAGGAGGAGTTCCCCAAAAACCATAAGCATGATTGTTGCCTGTAAAACTTCCTGGGCCTGTTGGTTGAGGAGCACTTTGTTGAGTATGTCCGTAGTAAGGTGAGATATAACTTACAGTACGCCACAAGTCTTTATTATTTCTATCGTCGCCTGCAATGTACTCAATGTAAACTTGTAACCTTCCTGCTCGTGTTGGATCGACGTTGTTTGTCACCTCACCTATAAACGGTCCAGTTTGAGCTGGTGTTCCACCTTTGTCTAATTTATAAGCTCTTGGTGTACCTTTATTTCTAAAGTAATTCTCTGCCATTTATAGTTCCTATCTAAATGCGTCGGATGCTCTTGTACCGCCGCCTTGTCCACCTTTTACAGTTGCCCCGCCGGCTATTCGTGCTTTTGATCTTTCACGAGCAAGTCTATTTTTCTTTGCTAACAACGAAGACGCCCAAGGATCTACTGTGCTACCAGCATCATCACTTACTGTATTACTACCTGGTTTTGGCTTCACTGGAGGTAACCAATTGTTTTCAGTTGTATCCATTGTTTCGTCAGTATAATTTATACTTTTATCTATTTGCTTGGCTATTTTAGCAGTGGTTTCGTTATTCACTGTTGTACTACTATAAGGAGTTGGTGTTGTATCTGGTTGAAGTCCACTTGGTCGAGTGCTACCAGTTATGTAGTCTGGGCGTCGTGGCTCTCCTCCAGTTCCTGTAGCATTATTTTGTGTTCCGCGAGTATCAAGAAACTTTCCACTTCCTCTACTTCCCACAGGCAGTTTACTTGTTCTAGGAGATATACTTTCAGTCTTATCTTTTTGTTCTTGTATCTGTTTTGGAGTGCGTTCTATTTTGTTCTTTTCTGCTTTCTTCATTGCCGGCGAATCAATTGCAGTATCAAAGTCTCTAGCAACTCCTTTAAGTGTTTGTGTAAACTTACCTGCTTTAAACATATTCCTTACTTCAATAATATTGAAAACCAATGCTTCTTCAGCTAGGTTTGTTTCTCCTGTGATATTACTTTGCGCCATGTTATTTTTAAACACTGGTGTGAGACCAGTTGCTAAATCATAGTCTACTACTCTATTAAATCTTATTTCAGCAAGTACTTCACTAGCACTTGTGTTACAACTTCCGTCTGGCTCAAATGCTGCCAAATTAGACGTAGAGTAAAACACTTCACTTTGTGTTATCCAGTCTGGATCTCCAACTATTTCAAACTCACATTTAGCAACGTCAGCTGGACCGTATAGTCTTGATGCTAATTGTGCCGCTGGCATTGTGCTTTGTCCTTCGCCACCTTGTGTACTTTCTTCTGCAGTTGCTTGAAAAAACTTCTTTTCAGCGAAACGTGCATTTCCTTTCACACTTTTGTTTCTACCATCATTACCTATGGGTTGAAGATAGTTTGTGTTTACATCAATTTCAAAATTAAGTAATTCCGTATTCTTTCCTGTAAACCAATACTCGTACAACTTGTGTACACCTCTATACATAGCCGGCGGAAAATATTCTGAACGCGGTGAGTTAATTTGATATCTACTTACTCTATATTTTATCTCGTAGTTATAATCTCCTCTGTTTTCATCCCATTGCAGTGGAGTTGCAGTTTGTGTTATTTTATACCATTGCACAGTTTTTACAGCTGGGTTTACAATTTCTCTATTGGTTATCTCATCAAATTGAATAGTCTGTTGAGCAGTTACATATGTACTATTTTTCATAACCTGATCAATCAGTTGTACTATTTGTGTTCCTGCACTCACACTATAGTTTCTAGAATCAGCATCAAAACTTTGTTTCTTTTGGTTTAGTTTTTGATTTGGATCACTGTCGGTTTTCATTTTTGTATTCTTTTTAGATACTACTCCTTCCTTACGCATTTTAGCATCTTTAAGCCCTGGCACATCTTCAAGCTCGATAATATACCTGTCTGGAAATAAGAATGCTTTTTTTCCAGTACACAGAGCTGCCTGATGTTTGTTTAATGCATCAGCAAGTCCCGAAACAACTGTTCTTCCTTTAAGTCCAATTTTACCAGCACGTTGTTGTTGAGCAGTGATTGTTTCATTGACTACTGTATTCTGATTGGGCGGACCACCTGTGGTTCTAGTGGTCACTATTGGAGTTATGGGTGCTAATTCACTATCACCATTTAACAATGACTGTACATCAGTAGCAGTTAATTGAAAATTAAAAGGTATTGTACCTCGTGCAGTACTGTATCCTACATTAAGTTGAGGAATCACACATTTTAAGTTGTAATTTACTGCTTCAGTTGATATTTTATAGTTGATGTTTGCTATTTGAAAAGGAATAAATTTTTCTACTAACGCATTCGGATCACTGGTTTGCTCTTCACTACCGGTGCCAGTTTTCTGTTTTTTTGATTGCTTGGTAACCAAGTTGCCTTGTTCATCGTAACCAAAGAATCTGATCACCATTAGGTAATTTTGTGCATTGATGGTATTACTTTGATCTCCTGTGTGTTCCCATACTGCTTGACGCAATCTTTCCAAAAAAGTAATTCCCTGTGGTTCCAATACTTCAAAGCTCATGGTTACAACATTCGTAGGACTACCTGTAGCCTGTGTTCCTATCATGGCTTTAAACTCTAAATTTTCTGGATAGAAATCTAAATCAAAATACTTGTTGCGTTGTCCAATTGGTGCTCCACCACTTGACATAAGCAATTGTTGTGTTGGTAATGTTTTTTTATCTGTGAATAAGAACTGTTTAAATTCATCTTTGTCCATCAGGTATATGGAAATTGTATATGTTTGACTAGCAAGTCCTGCTAACGGGTTTGCAGTTGGCACAATAGTTTGTAAAAACTCTGCGGCAATTTCAGTTCTTCCGTCAACCTGTTGACTTGCATTGCCGACACTATTATTAACCTTTTGTGTTGCATCATCATCAATTCTTTGGCCTTGGGTTGAAGCCCCAGTTTGTGCAGTATTTCGAACTGGAGTTGCACCACCAACTGTGCTTTCTGGTCCAGAACCTTTCGCATCCCCAAGTTGTGCGGTCTCATCTGTACTCAGTTTTGATACACGTGCATTGGTAGATTTGTTTAGACTGGCAACAACTGGAATGACTTCTTGTGTAACATCATCAAATATTTGCTGATTACCAACAATTGGACTTGTAAATCTTGCAGTTTCGACTGCACCTACTTGACGATTTTGTACTTCTGTACCAGAAGAGGTTTTTGCTAGGTTATTTTGTACATTGCTGGTATTTTGATTAACATAGGCTTGTTTTTGTATTGTAACTAATTTTCCAGCCATTACATTTGTTTCAACAATGTTAACTGTTAACTGTGATTCAAGTCTAACATATCCGCCTTGTCCTTTAAATCCAGAATTCTGTGCTTTTAAATTTTTTAATGTACTACTTATCTCTTTGACATTGTTGTTGGATAATGTCCAAAATGGCTGAATTTGATCCCATGTCTGACCTTGATTAACATCAAACTCAAGGCCGTTGACTCCAATCTTTTCTAGGTTTATTTTTATTTGCTCAGCTTGTCTGGCTCTATTTAATTCTGCCACCGCCGCCGTCGTAAAATCTGGAAGAGTTGCCATATTAGATTCCTAATACTGATTTCAATGTAGATTCCTGAGGTAGATATATAGTTGTTCCTGTGACAAAATCTCCTAAAGGATCTTGTAACTGGTTTGGGTTTCGTTGTGAAAATACCCACCAAAGGTTTGCATCTCCATATAAATCATATGCTAACAAATCTGGTCTTAGGTTGTATGTCTCGTTGATGATTAAAGTAAGATCGTCAATTAGTTTTGGAATTGGTCGGTTAACCATCACACCTAAATACTGTTGTTGTAATACTGGTGTTTCAAAATATGCACTGGTTGATGCATACGTATTATCTGTTTCCATTACCACATTCCTTTCTTAATTAAATTACCATTTGCATACTCTTTAAGACTAAACTGCTGACTTACTTGTTGTCTGCTTGCAATTGGTAATAAGTTAATTGTCATTGACATCTTAGTAGGAACATAAGTTGCACCTTTGCTTCCAAGGTTTCCTGGGCTAGGTGTAAAAGGTTTTGCACCAACTTGTAACGGTTCTGGTGATCCGTTTAGTGCATTTGAAACTGCGGTTTTTAATCTGTTCAATGCTGAAAAATTACCATTTGTTGTTGCAGTAGCAAGAGGTTTTTCAAATTGTAGTTGATCATCTCTATTGATATGTCTACTACGTGCTCGTATGTAGTTAACGTCTGAAGGTAGGTTGAGGTTAAATTCTGATACCACACAAGGTTGTTCATTAAACTGGTATTCTCCTAACCCTGTAAGATAGAGCAATGGCGGTGGTGAGCCACGTTGTGCATCCTGCCCATAGAACATTTTACTTGCACTTTTTAAAAAATGCATACACGCAAGTAGATACTCTGCTTCTTTTGTATCCTGTGCAGTAAATTCTGCTTGCAGTTGTACTGTTTGAACACTTGATCCTTTGTAAAAATAGTGCATATAGTTACTGTGCGTAGGCTGATAGTTGTTGTATTCTGCTCTATATTGTACATCAATTGTTGGTGTGTAAGGAAATATGATTCCGTCTGTGACTGCTAGTGGTGCAAGTATTCCAGGGTTTTGTGCCTTGTAGAGATAATCAGCTTGTGGAGCTAATCGGAGCTTAACACGCCAATCACCGTCGGCGTTCTTAACACCAGATGCTTCACGCATTTCGTTAATTGTTTGTTGATTTTGCGCCTTGGTCTTCATTGCTTGTGCGTTAATTGCTTGAGTCTGTGCATTGCTCAGTGCGGCTTGTTCTACTCCGTCAATGCCATCACCTTCGGCACCGTCTCCAATATCAGCAACAGGATCATCACCAACTAAACTTTCACCATCATTGTCTACACGATCTTCAGGTGCTAGTATTGGGTCGCCAAATTCATCAAACTGAGCAACTTCTGGATCACCAAAGTCGTCAACTCCAAAAGGATTTACTTCTGCAGGTGTAGCAAAGTCACTGAAGTCTTGTTCATCTGCTATACCAAAATCATTGGTACTATACTCGTCAAAACTGTCAACTTGTGATTGTGGTTCTACTACATCACCAAATGCATCAAACTGTTGATATTCTTGTATGTTTGCTGGCGGCGGAGGTGTTGGTCCGGGGCCAAATGCATCTAAACCAGGGTCCTCTGTGCCAAAATTATTGTTACTATATGCACTAAAATCATCTACTTGTGGCGGGCCAGTAAATTCAGCAAAATCATCAACTTGTGTTATCGGTGGTTGATATTCTTCAAAGCTATCAACCTGTGTTATATTACGACTAGGTCCGCTAAAGTCATCAACTTGCGTAACTGGATATCCACTAAAGTCGTCAACTGGTACATCAAAACTTTGAACTGGTCTTGCTGGCGGTGGTGCTGGGTACGGATTGGGAGCAGATGGCTCTTCAAATGCATTACTTGCTTCTATTGCTCGACGTTCTTGATCTCTTAATGCATTTGCTAATCCTGGATCAACTGTATTCTGCGTAAGCTCTGATGTTCTACTAGTTGGAAAACGTGTGTCTGTTGGTATAGGTGTGACTTCCCTAAAACTTTCTCCATAAGCATCAGCAAATTCAACATCATCGTCTTGTGTTTGAACCACCGGTGTTGGTATCGGAGTTGCTTGTCTAAAATTTTCGCCATAAGCATCTGTAAAATCTACATCTGAATCTTGTGCTTGCACTGGTCTTGCTGGTGGTGCAGCCGGAAAAGGATCCTGTTGAGGTCTCTTGCCAAATGCCTGTTCAGCAATAGTACCGCCACCTTGAAATGCACTGCCTGATCCAGGAGTGTTACGTGCAGTATCAGTTGATTGTGTGTTTTCTGATGCTCTACTCGTTACTGTGCCAAAAGAAGTGTTTCTGGCCGGAGTTGCAGTAGTGTTAATCACATAGTTTGGCACATCTTCTTTTGGTATACCTGCTAGTGCGGCCAACCTATTAAGATCAGCACCAGGAAACTGTCTCTGATATGCTGACATCAATGCCGCGTCTTTAATATTATAACCCATCTGATCTCCTATAGTCTTATTTATGGAAACCAAAAAGTACGCAGTTAATGATTGACTTTTGATAAGTAATGTTGTATAATACACAATGTATTAAGGCAAAGGAGAATTATATGCCACCGGTGAAAGCACCTAAGAAAGTAAACTATCTAAACAATAGAGACATACTCAAAGAAATTCACAAAAGCAAAAGCACTTACTGTTCGTATCTTGAAAAAGAGTATGCACAGTATGATATTATTGTACCTAGTGTGGACAAGATCAATCAACGTAGTGTTGCAGAAGCAAGACGCAACAAAGCAGATCGTATCAAAAGACTAACTGGTGAGATACTCGATCCAACAAAACTAAACAACCAAGAACTTGTGTTTCGTGTTACCTGTTGGGATCATATTCCAATGGTTCCAAAAAAACTTACCAAAGCACAAGAAAAGAAAAAAAGCAAACTAGAAGAACTGCTAGAGATGGATGATGTTGATGTTGAAGATGATGGATTGCAAGAACTGATGAGCGATGTTGAGCAGGATCTTAACTATATAAAACTAAACTTTCCTCCTTTCTGGCATTATATGATTGATGAAAATCGTGTGCCGTATATTGTTGGCAAATCACACTGGCTCGGCGGAATGGAAAACGGATACTTCTCAAAAGACCATGGCAAGATGACTGACAAACTAGCACACATGTTTATTAAGTTGTGTGAACGTTATGCAACACGTTCAAACTGGCGTGGCTATACATACAATGAAGAGATGCGTGGACAAGCATTGTTGCAGTTAAGTCAAATTGGACTACAGTTTGACGAAAGCAAGAGTCAAAATCCATTTGCATACTATACTGCCGCCATCACAAACAGTTTTACAAGAGTATTAAACATTGAAAAGAAAAATCAAAACATACGTGATGATATACTTGAACAAAACGGACTAAATCCAAGTTGGACAAGACAGTTTAACAATTCACCAGACGCAAAAAAACTACAACCAGCAGAAGCAGCTAAAAAATAGGACGCACATATGGGTTTGTTTAAGAAAGCTCTAGTGTTTACAGACATCCACTTTGGCATGAAAAGCAATAGTATCATGCACAACCAGGACTGTGAAAACTTTGTAGAGTGGGCAGTACAACAAGGCAAAATACACAACTGCGAAACTGCTATCTTCATGGGGGACTGGCATCATCATAGAGCAAGTTTAAGTTTGCAAACTATGAGCCACAGTCTAAGAGCATTAGAAAATCTTTCAAGAAGTTTTGATATAACCTATTTCATAACTGGCAATCACGACTTATACTACAGAGACAAACGTGACATATACAGTTTTGAATGGGCAAAGCATATTCCTAATCTAAAGATTTGCAACGATTGGTTTGAGCAAGATGATGTTATACTGTGCCCTTGGTTAGTAGGCGATGATCACAAGCAGATAAAAACTGCAAGTGCCCAGTATATGTTCGGACACTTTGAACTTCCGCACTTTAAGATGAATGCCATGGTTGAAATGCCCGATCACGGTGAAATCAAATCAGAACACTTTCAACAGTATGGTACAGTGTTCTCAGGACACTTTCATCTGCGTCAACAGAAGAACAACATAAACTATATTGGCAATGCATTTCCACATAACTTTTCAGATGCAGGCGATGATCAACGTGGTTGCATGATACTCGAATGGGGCAAAGAGCCAGAATACATTGCTTGGCCAGATCAGCCATTGTACAAAGTGTTAGATCTTTCACAGGTGATTGACTATGCAGACACAATACTAAAACCAAACATGCACGTTAGAGTTAATTTGGATATTGAAATATCCTATGAAGAAGCAAACTATATCAAAGAACAGTTTGCAACCAAGTACAAACTGCGTGAGATGGCACTTATACCAAACAAACGCAGTGCATTAGAAGAAGAAATGCAACCAGGCGATATCAAATTTGAAAGTGTTGACCAAATTGTTACAGAACAAATCATAAACATTGATTCAGAATTCTATGATAACAAACTGTTGTTGGAAATATACAGGAGTCTGTAGTTGAACATTTCGAATGTATTTGTTAATGCACTTTCGGCTAAATTTAACATAATTGATAAATTTGCGTTACCTTCTGTAGACCATGATTTTCAGTTGGTTTCTGATAGGTTGTTGCAAACAAAAAAACAAGTGTTTGCACACAATGACCGTTATATTATCAGTCATTTAGACACAGACTATTACCTTCCAAGTTGTCCTTATGGATTGAGTATGTTTAATTTGGTTAGAACGTTTTTACACAATGATATATCATTGAATATATTAATACTAATTACAAACCATAAGAATATAAAAAAAGAATTTGAGATACTGATACCTACAGAGATGCAAGAACATAATTTTCCTACTATCATAGACAATTGTTTAACTGTTGATAATACAGTAAGAGTAGGATTGAACCAACATGAATGCAACGTTGACGAATCATCAATTGTCAAACATGGTGTATCTATGTTTGGGGTAAACCGACTACATAGAAATATGCTATACAATATGCTGGTAGAAAGGAATTTACTAGATGCATATGCAGTTTCTTACAAAGGAAATAACTGATGTTTCATCGATTATACACAAAGCCATTTACTCGGATCAACGAAGCATGGAACTTTAGTAACCAATTTGACTCGTCTGTAGGAGAAACACATCGAGATCCTCTTATAAAAGGCAAAACAAACGAACATCAAAAAAACAAAAATATTTTCTGTGATTTTTACAAATATTTTGCAATTGATGTTGTAACCGAAACAGTTTATAACTATCCTTATCCACAAATTACAGAAAAAACCATAAGACCTATCGTGCATAAAAGGATGTTTGTTATTGTAGGTTCGCCAGGGACATTGACTCAAATACAAGAAAAAGGCTTTAGAACTTTTGCACCATTTATCAACGAAGAATACGACACTATTCAAGATCCACACAAACGTATGGAATGTATTGTTGAGGAACTTACTCGTATAAGCAAGTTTTCGATTGACGACATACGTGAAACTATGTTACAATACAAAGATACTTTGAAACATAACTATGATCATTATCATTGGTTATGCAATAACGAAATTCAGCAGATTGTAAACAAAATATGATTCAAATCAAAGACTTGACAGTCAAAAACTTTATGAGTGTGGGCAATGCTACACAGGCTATCAACTTTGATCGACAGGACCTCACACTGGTACTTGGAGAGAACATTGACTTAGGTGGTGATGGTTCACGTAACGGAACTGGCAAGACCACAATCATCAATGCACTAAGTTATGCACTCTATGGTGAAGCACTCACAAACATACGTCGTGACAACCTCATAAACAAAACCAATTCAAAAGGCATGATGGTTAGTTTAGACTTTTGTGTTGGTGAACAATGCTATCGTATTGAACGTGGACGCAAGCCCAATGTACTAAAGTTTTACATCAATGACAGTGAACAAGAAGCAGATGACTATGCACAAGGTGATAGTAGAGAAACACAAGGTGCTATACTAAAACTGTTGAGCATGAGTCATACTATGTTCAAACACTTGGTAGCATTGAACACATATACCGAACCGTTTTTGAGTCTAAAACAAAACGATCAAAGAGAG